>Ga0265331_10000144_pt1 | contig 92791 bp, 103 predicted proteins | sample 41923metaG_FD_202088 | JGI IMG/M metagenome (GOLD analysis project Ga0265331, IMG submission 202088) | Rhizosphere microbial communities from Carex aquatilis grown in University of Washington, Seatle, WA, United States - 4-19-23 metaG | ecosystem: Host-associated > Plants > Roots > Rhizosphere... | reverse complement strand
ACAAAGACTCCCCGCTGCTGGCAATTCAAAAGTTCCATGCCGCGATGTCCGACCTTGGGCTGGTGATTGGCCAGACGGTGCTTCCTGTCCTAACCCCGATGCTGAAGTCACTGACGGAATTTTTTAAGGAACTTGGACACCATCCTGACATGGTGCGCAACTTGACGCGCGGATTTATAGGGTTGGCTGCTGCAATGTCGATTGGTGGCACGCTGATGCTAACAACCTCGGCATTCAAGGCACTGGGGATGGCTATGACATTTGGCGGGGTGGGAGGTGTCGGGGGCGTGGCGGGAATCAGAGCGGTTGCTGCGGCAATAGGAGGGGCGGGTGCCGGGTCTCTTGTTTTTGCCCTTGGCGCACTTGGTGTGGCGGTGTGGGGACTTTCTAAAATACTTACCGCTGTCGGTGGAGATGGCGTGCACGACCCACTGAATCACCCTGGCAAGAAGTTCATGCGACATGGTCGCGGCGCAGGTAATGGCGAGTGGGTGGTAGACCCTACGCAATCCCAAGAACACGCCGGACAGCATTGGGTGCCAGGAAGTAGAGCCGGTGGGGGACGTTGGGACAACGATACCGGAGGCGGTTACGTGGCTCCAAAATCCCAGAGACAGACAGCTACCATCAACAACACCATCGTAATGCCCGATGGAAAGGTGCTGGCCAATGTGGTGACCAAAGAGCAGTCGAAGAGTGCCGAACGAGGAATGTTCAACAGCGTTGGCTACTTCGACCCAAGCATGTCACTTGCGCCAGTTGGGCACTAGGAGAAGGTAATGGCTGAAATACTGAATTTCCCTGATAGACCAGAGCGCACCTGGAAACACATTGCTGAACAGCTGCGTAAGGGATCGTTTGAAAGAACAGGCTCCAAACGTGTGGCGGACGCTGTAGCGATTCGATGCGGCGATATTTTGGAACGGTGCGTGCCTGTAACCATCGTTAAGGATGCCAACTCACCAGAGGAAAGGGAACGGCAGCTTATTGAGTATATCCACCAGCTTGCTGGTGCACTAATCGGAGAGGTCGGCCTGATGGCGGAAGAAATCGAGCTGCAGAAGCAATCGCCATAAGAGGTAGGGACATACAAATTAAATCCGCCTTCGGGCGGTTTTTTCATTTGGGGTTTCCACGCAGCAGAATCAAGTATTGGCACGGCTTTATGGCGATATTACGCAACCATTTCTGCGCAGGTTGACGCGCGTAGTTTCCGAACAGGTTTATTAAGTGGTTGCTCAACGTCGAAACTCATATCAAGCGGCGATCAGGGCTGGTTACAGTGCGAAGACAGCAGCAGTTATTGCGGCTGAAAACCTAATAAAACCTAATATCGCACGAACGCATGTCCAAGACTCTCGCCTGTTGAGAAATGTTGATATTCAGTCTGCGCTGCAATGTGGCCTGTTAAGTTTTGTTAAGGTTTGGAACTTGAAAAAACTTGAAATTGGGAGTGTTTCAAAATAACCCCATGCAAGGGGTTTTTCCCCACTATAAAAAGGCGGAATCGGGTAATTTCAAAACACCCCATGAATGAATATTCACACTCTATAAAAAGTGATTCGGGTGATTTCAAAACAACCCCATAAGCGGAGGCCAAGATGGCCCATGCGCAGCATCAATGCGTCCACCTGTCCGGCTTGAGTGTGTAATGGCATATGATGTCACTCTGCGTTTTGTAGACGTTAGGAGTAGGAAATGAAAATTATCGCGGTGTTAGCTATGGTTTTTTGGGGTGCAGTATCGATTGCTGCTGAACCTATACAGATCACAAGCAAGGCCGAGATTACTAAAATCCTTTCCAGCATTCCGGTGACTGATCGGGAAATGAATTACAAAAACATTGGTGAGAGGCTTGCCAATGTGGGAATGACGGCGAATAGCATCATGGTCTACAAAATTTTGCTCAAGGGCGATATTGAATCTGATGGGGATAGGATCGGGGACGTTATTTACCAAATCTCCACCAGCAATCCATCCGCCGTTCTAACGCAAAACTACTGCAACATGTTGGGATCTCCAACGTACGTAAAGCGAGGCAGCAAATACATTCCCCAGGATAGAACTGCAAACTGGCTGATGACAAGCAAGTGTCAATTACCCTAGCCGCCCTGGTAACACTTGCCAGCGCCTGCTCACGTCAAAACGTTACCTCCCATGCACCTACGTTACTCCTTCCAAAACACTGGTAGTGCAACGGGGTAAAAAACAGAAGTGTGATCCAAGGGGGCATAAGTGTTTACTCTTGAAAGTGTTGAGATGAGCCATGATTCATGAATACAAAGACATCGTTGTAGCTTTGGCAGCCTTTATCGGCATGTTGCTGGGGGTCGTTAATTTATGGCGATCAGTTCACGAAAACCGAGTGCGCTTGGAAGTTTTCCTTGAGACATCAATGGACGATGGTGAGCCTGTGATTAGGGTAGTTAATCATTCACGTTTCGACCTTTCAATATCCGATGTCGGGCTAATTACTGATAGTGGCCAGCTTGAGCAGATTCGCTACCTTAACGACGATATGAGCGGCGTTAAATTACCAAGGCGGCTTGAGTCGATGAGTGAGGCATTGTTCGACATTCAGGCAGGGTGGCGTGTGTTGGAGAGGAAGGGAATGTTCCAACCATTTGCCTATACCTCAACGGATAAGTTGATACATGGGAATGACCCTAGGCCATTTTTCAAGCGCTGGAGCCAACGGCTTAAGGCTAGGATCAAAGGTCGGCTAACACCAAACCCGTTTAGTGAGATTTAGCGGGGCGATATGGTCATGCCACAGCTTAGTTATAGCTGCTGTGTTTGATATGACATCAGGTATGATTCCGGCATGAAAGATACTGTCGCACTTAGATATTCTGGCGAGGCTGTAGAGTCTGGCCACATGGATGCTTACGAGGCTGCCGCTGGCATGATTGCCTTTGCCGACTTCATAAGTATTGCTGCCCGTGCCGCCTATGGTGAAACTGCCAAAGTTAAAACAGAGGTGCGTGCGTTTGAGCATGGCTCTTTCGTTGTGCAGTTCGCACTAGACTTTGGTGGCGTTATGGCAACGTTGTTTTCCGGCATTGCCAACCCTAAGGATATGTACGAGCTAATCAAGCAGAGTTTTGATGCTTGGAAACATCTTCAGGGCGAAAACCCTGCAAGTAGCATTTCAGTTTAATTCACCCAGCATCATTAATCCCGTGAAAGCCGCTAACCATGCGGCTTTTTCATTTCATAAAATGTGCATTATTCGAGTGTACCTAAGCCAAATAGTTGAAACGGAACATGGAGTGATAATGGCCAAGCTGACCCTCGTTAGGGGATGAAGAGTCATCGAAGCCAATCATGCCTCACACGCAGATTGTGTCTGATGGGAAGGCTCTCGTAGAATTCTGTAACATCCACATGGAAAACTGGAAGCTGTTGGCTGGGTCAGAGGGCGTTGGTGGTTAACTAGGCGGCATCATCTGGGTGGCACTTCATGCAAGTGTTACCAGCCAGTAACACTTGCCAGGGCCTGCTCACGTCAAAACGTTATCTCACATACACCTACGTTACTCCTTCCAAAACACTGGTAGTGCAACGGGGTAAAAAACGGAAGTGCGATTCAAGGGGTTCGATAAGTGTTTACTCGGATTGGTGCCTATTTTTTGAATGGCGCTGATGATGTATTGTTGTGCTCGGACGTGCCAAGTCAAATTTGTATGGCGAGGGATTAAAGTGCATCCAGCAAGCTTAATGTGTGTGCCCAAGCGTGTACCCAATTCAAAGAGTGAATAGTGAAGATGCTGTGCAAGAGCCATTTTCGAGGCCTCATCGGTGTTCAATTCAACATTGAATAGGCGCCGGTTTTCCGGCGTTGTGTTTATGAGCCTGAGCGTGCTCCTGCTGGTCTGTGGCTGCGCCACGACCGGTGAAAAACCGCTCAATGGCAAAAGCATACCCCAGAGCGAAGATCACAATACGCTGGCGAACCTGGCCAAGTCTGACATCGACCGTATGGCGGATGTGCAGATGCGGGAAAATACGCAGAGTCTGAGGCTGCTGATGACCAAGTTGTACAAACGCAACCCGCGCGAGCTGCACAAGAGCACATCGGATAGCGTTGAGGTGATGGTGGCTTGGGTGTTCGAGGGCGACCACGGCTGGAAATTCAAGAAGATCAATGAAGTGCAAGGTACGGACGCCTTGTACCTGGCGTTCTCGCCCGATTATCAGGGGGATCGCGTACTGCCGCTGATTGTCGGCTTGCAGACCATGCTGCTCAAGGCGCATGGTGGCAAAAGCGATTTTTACATGACCGACAACCTTGACCCGCAGACTATCTACAACGTCGCGCGCAATGTGGAAATCGCTGTCTGGAAGCTGTCCAATGCCAGGGATGACCAGGGGCGGCTGTTCCTGCTGACTAACGAGCTGAGCGATCAGGATCACAATCTGAGTTTCGAACGCGAATTCGGCAAGATTGTCGGCCGCCTGGACTTGTTTGCGTTGACGCTGTCAGAAAAATCTCAACGTATGATTGCGCGTGTGGCGCAGAACCTCGCGACGGCGTTATTTCTTCCCTTTTAAGCGCTGGTGACGCGCCCGAATATCTGCTTAACGGGCTTTCACGCGCGCTGGAATTCGGCGAAAATTAGTGCCTCGACAGACTTGGATATACAGCTCCCATGAACACCCCAGGCAACCTTTTTATCGTTACGGCCCCTTCCGGTGCCGGCAAAACCAGCCTGGTGCGTGCCCTGCTGGCGGCCGATAGCGGCGTCAGGCTTTCCGTTTCCTATACCACGCGCCCTATGCGGCCTGGCGAGGTGGGTGGCGTGGACTATCATTTCGTCACCGATGACTGTTTCCTGAAGATGCTGGAAGAAGGCGATTTTCTGGAAAGTGCCGAAGTGCATGGTGCGCGCTACGGGACGTCGCAAACCCTGGTCGAGTCCGAGCTGCGTTCGGGGCAGGACCTGGTGCTGGAGATTGACTGGCAAGGGGCGGCGCAGGTGCGCAGCCTGTATCCCAATGCGATAGGCATCTTCGTGTTGCCGCCGTCGATCGAGGCATTGGAGCAGCGCCTGCGCAAGCGCGCGCAAGATGCCGATGCGGTGATCGCGCGGCGCGTGGCTGCGGCACGTGAGGAGATCGGTCATGTCCATGAGTTCGACTATGTTATAATCAACGACCAGTTTGAGGTGGCGATCCATGATCTGCTGGCCATCGTGCGTAGTCAGCGTTTGCGCGGTGAGAAGCAGTTAGCGCGCCACCGCGACTTGCTGCAGAAAATCATTTAAAGGAATTCCCCCATGGCCCGTATTACCGTCGATGACTGTCTGGAAAAAATCCCCAACCGCTTCCAATTGACGCTGGCTGCGGCTTACCGCGCCCGTCAGGTGGCGAACGGTTCCGAGCCGCTGGTCAGTGGTGCGCAAAAGGACAAGCCAACCGTAGTCGCGCTGCGTGAAATCGCAGCCGGTAAGGTCGGTCTGGAAATCCTGAACCGCGGCCAGGCCTGAATCCTGGAATAGAATGTGATGGGCGGTAAACCCGAAGTCCTCATACCGCCCCATTTCCCTTTGCTGCCAGCCGACAGCGAAGACTCGCAGCTCAGTCTGCGCCTCAAGCAATACCTCAAGCTGGAAGACATTGAGCAGGTGATGGCGGCCTACCGCTTCAGCGCGGCCGCCCACGAAGGGCAGTGGCGCAAGAGCGGCGAGCCGTATATTTCGCATCCCGTCACGGTGGCCTGCATTCTGGCTGAGTTGCATCTCGATCCGCCCAGCCTGATGGCTGCGTTGCTGCACGACGTGATGGAGGATACCGAAGTCACCAAGCAGGAGTTGGCCGAGAAGTTCGGCAAAACGGTAGCCGAGCTGGTGGATGGGGTGTCCAAGCTCGATAAGATCGAGTTCCAGACGGCAACGCACGCGCAGGCGGAGAATTTCCGCAAGATGCTGCTGGCGATGTCGCAGGATGTGCGCGTGATTCTGGTCAAGTTGGCCGATCGCCTGCACAACATGCGCACGCTGGACGTGATGGCTCCGGAAAAGCGCCGTCGCATCGGGCGCGAGACGCTGGAAATCTACGCGCCCATCGCCAACCGGCTGGGGCTCAACGCGATCTATCAGGAGCTCGAAGACCTCAGTTTTAAGAACATCTATCCGCGCCGCTATGCCGTACTGAGCAAGGCTATCAAGGCGGCACGCGGCAATCGCAAGGAAGTCGTCGGCAAGGTGCTGGAGGCGATCAAGCATAAGCTCGGCGAGGCGCACATCGCGGCCGAAGTCACCGGGCGCGAAAAGCACCTGTTCAGCATTTACACCAAAATGGCCGAGAAAACCGGCACCTTTTCGCAGGTGTTCGATATCTACGGCTTTCGCGTGATCGTCCAGGATACGCCGACCTGTTACCTGACGTTGGGCACCTTGCACGGGCTGTACAAGCCGATTCCGGGCAAGTTCAAGGACTACATCGCGATCCCCAAGGCCAACGGCTATCAGTCGTTGCATACCACGTTGTTCGGTCCGTTCGGCACGCCGATCGAGGTGCAGATTCGCAGCCGTGAAATGCACAATATCGCCGAGGCCGGTGTGGCGGCGCACTGGCTGTACAAGTCCAGCGACGCTGATTTGTCGGCGCTGCAGCAGCGTACTCACCAGTGGCTGCAGCGATTGCTTGAGATCCAGTCCGAGAGCACCGATTCGGTCGAATTTCTGGAACATTTCAAGGTGGATTTGTTCCCGGACGAAGTTTACGTGTTTACGCCCAAGGGCAAGATCATGGCGCTGCCGCGCGGTGCGACGGCGGTGGATTTCGCCTATGCTGTGCACACGGATGTCGGCAACCGTTGTGTCGCGGTCAAGATTAACCACGATCTGTCCCCGCTGCGTACCGAGTTGCGCAATGGCGACCACGTGGAAATCATCACTGCGGCACACTCCAAGCCCAATCCGTCCTGGCTCAACTATGTGGCTACCGGCAAGGCACGCGCGCATATTCGCCACTTCCTCAAGACCATGAAGTCCGAGGAGTCCGCAGTGCTGGGCGAGCGCCTGCTGAACCAGGCCTTGCGTGCATTGCATGCCGATCCTGCGCTGCTCGATGACGCGCGCTGGGAAAAGCTGCTCAAGGATTATGGCGTCAAAACCCGTGAAGAAATTCTCACAGACATTGGCCTAGGCAAACGCCTGAACATCATGGTCGCGCGCCAGTTGCTGGCGATAGCCGAGGTGCCGGGCGAACGCACTAGCAAGCTCGGCGCGATCACAATTCGGGGCTCCGAAGGCATGGCTGTGCAGTTCGCCAAGTGCTGCCGCCCGATTCCGGGCGATCCGATTCTGGGCTTCATCAACAAGGGCAAGGGGCTGGTGATTCACACCCACGACTGCCCGGCTATCCGCAAGTTCCGTATGGACCCGGACAAATGGCTGGATGTGGAATGGGATCCGGACACCAAGCGCCTGTTCATGGTCAGCCTTAAGCTGGCGGTGGCCAACCAGCCCGGCGTACTGGCCAAGGTGGCCACCGGCATCGCCGATGCGGGCTCCAATATTGACAACGTCAGTATGGAAGAAGGCGACAACGGCACGTACACCAATATGCATTTCACGGTGCAGATCGAAGACCGTGAGCATCTGGCGAAGCTGATGCGCAGCCTGCGCAAAATCCCTGAAGTCGTGCGCATTGCTCGTAGCAAGGGTGCGGCGACGGACAATAAAAACCAGTAATTATTAAGGACCCCTCATGGCACGACAGATCATTTCTACCGAAGGCGCCCCCAAGGCGATTGGAACTTACTCTCAAGCAGTCAAGGTTGGCGACACCGTTTACCTGTCAGGCCAGATTGGCCTCGACCCAGTTAGCATGCAGCTGGTGGAAGGCATCGAAGCCCAGGTTCGCCGTGTATTCGATAACCTTGCAGCTGTGGCAGCGGCTTCTGGCGGCTCGCTGAGCGACATCGTCAAACTTAATATTTTTCTGACCGACCTGGGGCATTTCGCCCTGGTGAATACCATCATGGCCGAATACTTCAAGGAGCCCTACCCTGCCCGTGCCGCAGTGGGTGTCGCCTCGTTGCCGCGCGGCGCGCTGGTGGAAGCTGACGGCGTACTGGTGCTCGGCAGCTAACAGCCGCCCTCGCCCTTCGTGACTGACCTGACCGCGATCAAGGGCGTGACCAAGCCTGCCCTGTCGCGGCTGGCCAAGCTGGGATTGCACACGGTCGAAGACCTGTTGCTGCACCTGCCTTTGCGTTACGTCGATGAAACGCATCTGACGTCTATCCGTGATTTACGTGTCGGCGCGCAGGCGCAGGTCGAAGGTGAAATCATCCATGCCGAGACCCAATACCGTCCGCGCAAGGCTCTGATCTGTCAGCTGCAGGATGACGATGGCGGGCTGTTGCACCTGAGATTCCTGCATTTCTATCCGAGCCAGGTCGCGGCGCTCAAGCCGGGGACGCGCATCCGTGCATTCGGTGAGGCGCGTCCGGGGTTTTTCGGCATGGAAATGGTCCATCCGCAATGCCGCGCAGCCCGAGCGGAAGCACCACTCAGCGAGGCGCTGACCCCGGTCTACCCAACCACCGCTGGCTTGTCGCAGGCCTCGATCCGCAAGCTGGTCCGCTGGGCGTTAGACCACGCGGATCTCGGCGAAACGCTGGATGCCGAGGTCTATACGGCGCTCAAGCTGCCGACCTTCTCCGAAAGCCTGCATTTCCTGCACCACCCGCCCCCCGAGGTTCATCTGGCCACGTTGCAGCAGCGCAGCCATGCGGCTTGGCGCCGGCTTGCCTTCGACGAATTGCTGGCGCAGCAGCTTTCCATGCGGCAGCATCACGCACGCCGTCGCTCGCAAGGGGCGCCGCAACTCAAGCCGCTGCAGCATCTGACATCGGCTCTGCTTGCTTCCCTGCCGTTTTCCTTAACTGGCGCACAGCAAAAAGTCTGGGCCGAAATCAGCCAGGATCTTGCGCAGCACCATCCCATGCAGCGTTTGCTGCAAGGCGATGTCGGCAGTGGCAAGACCATTGTTTCTGCCCTGGCTGCGTTGCAGGCCGTCGAGAACGGCTGGCAGGCGGCTATCATGGCCCCTACCGAGATTCTGGCGGAACAGCATTACCGCAAGATGCGCGACTGGCTGACACCGTTGGGTATCGATGTCGCCTGGCTGACCGGTACGCAGGCAAAATCAGCGCGCGAAGCCGCGTTGACTTCCGTGTCTTCGGGTGCGGCGCAGGTTGCTGTCGGGACGCATGCCCTGTTCCAGGAACAAGTGCAGTTTTCCCGCCTGGGCCTGGCGGTTGTCGACGAGCAGCACCGCTTCGGTGTGCACCAGCGCCTGGCGCTGCGGCAAAAAGGTGGTCAGCCACACCAGTTGATGATGAGTGCAACGCCTATCCCGCGCACGCTGGCGATGAGTTACTACGCGGATCTGGATGTTTCCGTGATTGATGCGCTGCCACCGGGCCGGACCCCGATCGCCACCAAGCTGGTTTCCGATGCGAGGCGCGAGGAAGTGTTGCTTCGTGTCCGCGAGGCTTGCCAGCAGGGCCAGCAGGCCTATTGGGTATGTCCGCTGATCGAGGAAAGCGAGGCGCTGCAACTCAAGACGGCCATGGAAACCTTCGAGCAACTGACGGCAGCATTGCCGGCGCTCAAGGTCGGGCTGGTGCATGGGCGCATGAAACCGGCCGAAAAGCAGGCGGCGATGCAGGCATTTACCGCGAATGAAGTGCAATTGCTGGTCGCGACAACGGTGATCGAAGTCGGGGTGGATGTGCCCAATGCCAGTCTGATGGTGATCGAGCACGCCGAGCGCATGGGGCTGTCGCAATTGCACCAGTTGCGTGGTCGCGTCGGGCGGGGGGCTGCGCAAAGCGCTTGTATTCTTCTGTATCAGGCGCCGCTTTCCGAAACGGCACGCGCACGGCTCAAGGTGATCTACGAAAATACCGACGGCTTTGAAGTCTCCCGCGCCGACCTTAATTTGCGCGGTCCGGGAGAGTTTCTGGGTATCCGCCAGAGCGGAGTGCCCATGTTGAAAATTGCCGATCTGGAGCGCGACAGCGATTTGCTGGAGGCGGCACGAGAAACTGCGGACCGCCTGCTGCTGGCGCAACCGCAGCTGGCCGAGGCGCATCTGCGCCGCTGGTTGGCGCGGGCCGAAGAGTACGTCAAGGTATAATGCGCGCGTGAAAACCCGGGTAACGCATTTTCCATCGCGCGCCGTCTGGCTGCCCAAGGCGGCGGGCAGCGGCCCTTACCATCATTGGCTGGTGGATGCAGGCTCATTGACGCAGCGCCTGCGGGCGTGCTGCTGTACATTTTCCGTGACTTCCGTGAACCAGCGCTGGGCCAGGCCGCAATCCGATGAAGCCACCCTGCTGGGGCTACGGCCGCAGCAGCGCGCCCTGTTGCGCGAAGTCTGCCTGAATTGCGATGATCAGCCGGTGGTGTTTGCGCACAGCGTGTTGCCGAGGGCGAGCTTGCGCGGTCCGTGGCATGGGCTGGCCCGATTGGGGGCGAGGCCGCTGGGGGCGGCCCTGTTCGCCAACGCGGAGGTGGTGCGTACGCCGCTCAGTTATCGCAGGTTACAGCCGCGTCATACGCTTTATCAGCGTGCGGCAGCGCTGCTGCAGCCAGGGGTGGGGTGTTTGTGGGCGAGGCGCTCGGTGTTTACCTTGCGCGGGTCGTCCATCATGGTGACGGAAGTATTTTTGCCGGGGGTGCTGGCGTTATGAAAGACCTTGAGGACCTGAAGGCCAAGCTGGACGCATACGAGCGGCTGATGCGTCTGGACAAGCCCATTGGTATCTTGCTGCTGCTGTGGCCGACATTGTGGGCGCTGTGGATTGCGGGGCGAGGCCAACCCAACTGGATCATCGTCTGGATTTTTATCCTCGGCACGGTCCTGATGCGCTCTGCCGGTTGTGTGATGAATGATTATGCCGACCGCAAATTCGACCCGCATGTCGTGCGCACCAGCACACGTCCGCTAGCGGCCGGCGAGGTCAGCGGGCGCGAGGCGCTGCTGCTGGCGGCGGGATTGAGCCTGCTGGCGTTCTGCCTGGTGGTGGCACTGAATACGCTCACCATCGCGTTGTCTGTCGCCGCGCTTTTCCTCGCCGCAACTTATCCGCTCACCAAACGCTTCTTTTCCATTCCGCAGGCTTATCTCGGTATCGCATTCGGTTTTGGCATTCCCATGGCATTTGCTGCACAGAACGGCATCGTGCCGCCGCTGGCCTGGATAATGTTGCTGGCTAATATATTCTGGGCCATCGCTTACGATACCGAGTATGCGATGGTGGATCGCGAGGATGACCGCAAGATTGGCATTCATTCTTCCGCCCTGTTTTTTGGAAAATACGATATTGCAGCGATCATGGGCTGCTATGGTGCCATGCTGGGGATGCTGGTCTGGGTGGGGCAGCTCCTGCACCTGCACTGGCCATATCATGTCGGGCTTGCCGCTGCCGCAGGGGTTGCGCTTTATCATTTCACTCTGATACGCCACCGCGAGCGGGATAACTGTTTCAAGGCGTTTTTACACAATAATTGGCTAGGCGCAGCGGTTTTTACAGGTCTTGTTGCCAGTTATCTTGTCTGATCCGCATATTTTGTTTGACAAAGTCCTCGGCGCCAGCATAGAATCCGCCTCTTTATTTTTTCAGCGATCACGGTTGCACCGATGAAAACCTTTTCTGCTAAATCGCACGAAGTTAAACGCGACTGGTTCGTGGTAGATGCCACGGACGTAGTGCTCGGCCGTCTGGCCAGCGCAATTGCTCACCGCCTGCGCGGTAAGCACAAGACCATCTTTACTCCGCACGTGGACACTGGCGATTACATCGTCGTGGTCAACGCTGACAAGATCAAGGTCACTGGTAACAAGGCTGACGATAAGAAGTACCATCGTCACAGTGGTTATCCAGGCGGTATCACCACCACCAATTTCAGCAAGATGCAGGACCGCTTCCCGGGCCGTGCGCTGGAAAAGGCTGTTAAGGGCATGCTGCCGAAGGGTCCGCTGGGCTATGCGATGTTCCGCAAGCTCAAGGTCTACGCCGGTCCTAAGCATGACCACGTTGCACAGCAACCACAACCTCTGGAAATCTAAGGATCAATCATGATCGGTAAATACAATTACGGAACCGGCCGCCGCAAGAGCTCTGTTGCTCGCGTGTTCCTGAAGGCAGGCAAGGGCAACATCGTGGTGAACGACAAGCCGGTTGATGAATACTTCTCCCGCGTGACTTCACGCATGATCCTGCGCCAGCCGCTGGAACTGACCAACAACACTGGCAGCTTCGACATCATGGTGAACGTGGTTGGTGGTGGCGAATCCGGTCAAGCCGGTGCTGTTCGTCATGGCATCACCCGCGCTCTGATCGATTACGACGCAGCGCTGAAGAGCGCACTGTCCACCGCTGGTTTTGTGACCCGCGATGCACGTGAAGTCGAACGTAAGAAGGTCGGTCTGCGTAAAGCACGCCGCGCAAAGCAGTTCTCCAAGCGTTAATCGCCTGGTTCTGCAGAAAAGCCGCACTTGTGCGGCTTTTTTATTGCCCGCAGATTCTGCAGTGCGGCGAATCGGCATTTTGATTGCCTTTTTGAGGGGCGCTGATTACCATTCATCGCTCTGTACTCAAAAAATGCGTTAAAAACCTATGCAAAACAATAAAATCAGAATCGGTATCGTGGGTGGGACCGGCTATACCGGCGTGGAGTTGCTGCGTCTGCTGGCCATTCATCCCCATGCGGAACTTACCTGCATTACTTCCCGTGGCGAGGCTGGGCTGCGCGTCAGCGAGATGTTCCCCAGTTTGCGCGGCTACGTGGATCTGGCCTTTACCGACCCTGCGCAGGCTGACTTGAAGTCCTGCGACGTGGTGTTCTTTGCGACCCCCAACGGGATTGCCATGCAACAAACGCGGGAGTTGCTGGGGGCTGGCGTGCGCGTGATCGATCTGGCGGCGGATTTCCGCATCAAGGATGTTGTCGTGTGGGAAAAATGGTACGGCATGACCCATGCCTGTCCTGATCTGATTGCTGAAGCCGTGTACGGCCTGCCCGAGCTGAATCGCAGCCAGATTGCAACGGCACGCCTGATTGCAAACCCGGGCTGTTATCCGACAGCGGTACAGCTCGGTTTCCTGCCCCTGCTGAAGGCTGGGGTGGTGGACGAGACGGCACTCATTGCGGATGCCAAGTCCGGTGTCAGCGGTGCCGGCCGCAAGGCGGAAGTGCACGCGCTGTTCGCCGAGGCTGGCGACAACTTCAAGGCCTACGGTGTCGGCGGCCATCGGCACTTGCCGGAAATCAGCCAGGGCCTGAGATTGATGAGCGATAAGCCGGTGGGCCTGACTTTCGTGCCTCACCTGACGCCATTGATCCGCGGAATTCATGCCACACTTTACGCGCGCTTGGACAAGGACGTGGATTTGCAGTCCTTGTTCGAACAGCATTACCGGAACGAACGTTTTGTTGACGTGCTGCCGGCGGGATCCCATCCGGAAACCCGTTCGGTACGGGGTTCCAATCAGTGTCGCATTGCCGTGCATCGTCCTCAGGGCGGGAACACGGTCGTGGTACTTTCGGTGATCGACAACCTGGTAAAGGGGGCGGCAGGACAGGCGGTACAGAACATGAACATCATGTTCGGGCTTCCTGAGGCGACCGGTCTGGAAGTGGTGCCGCTGCTCCCATGAGGCCTTGGCTGCGTGCCTTGGAGAAACACTTTGGCATGACTGCCACGCATGTGACGGTCCGCACGGCCATGCCTTGGTACTGGCGATGCGTGCAGATATTGCTGGTGCTGCTTGTCGGTTATTTTGCAGCTTACTGGCAGTTTGTTGGACGCTATGCCCATCCGTTCGACATGCAGGTGGCGCAGCAGCACGAAGATGTGCAGGTGATGCAGGCCAGGATGGTGCATCTCGAAAGCCAGTTGCAGGTATCCAATGCCGCCCAGAGCAACCTCGCCAAGGAAATGGCCTCCCTGCAAGATGAGAATGTGCGCAGCAAGGAAGAGGTCGCTTTTTATAAAAGCATCCTGACCGAGGGCGGCGCCACGGGGGTGCCCAAAATTCACAGCGTCAAACTGAGCAAGAGTGCACGCGCAGGCGAATACCAGTATCAGATTCTGTTAGTGCAGTCCGGTCGACACGACAAGCTTGTACAGGGCGCTCTGCAGTTGGTGTTGAGCGGGGTTCAGGCGGGTAAACCCACTACCCTCCATGTCGAACCTGCTGGGCAGCAGCAAGGAATCAAGGTGAACTTCAAGTACTATCAGCGGATCGATGGGGTATTTAACGTGCCTGCTCAGATCAGCGCTCAAACGTTGCAGGTACAGTACGTCGCGCTGGGTGGCACGCAGTCGACGCTGTCCCAGACCGCCAATTTGCCGAATTAAAAGGATGCGCCATGTTTTCCAGAAATCGTCATAAGCCGCAGAACCGCATCGACACGCTGATCGGCGCCGAAACCACAGTGGCAGGAGATATCGATTTCAGCGGTGGCTTGCGCGTGGATGGAAGCATTCGAGGCAACGTGACAGAAGTGGCCGGTAAATCGGGCACGCTGGTGCTGAGCGAGCACGGCAAGATAGAGGGCGCCATCAGCGTGTCGCATGCCGTCATCAACGGCGTTGTCGTGGGGCCGCTGAGTGCACGGTCCTATGTGGAACTTCAGGCCAAATCCAGGGTCACTGGAGATGTCTGCTACAAGAGCCTGGAGATGCACATGGGTGCGGTCGTCGAAGGCAAGCTGATTTACCTGAACGATGGAAAATGGGAAATTCCCGACTCTTCTAGTCAGGATTGACCGCATTGCAAGATGCGAGGATAATCAACGCATTAAGAACCAAGGAGTGCAATATGAACGCCGAAATTGAAATGCCAACCCCGCTGATCTTCACGGACAATGCGGCAAAAAAGGTCAAAGAACTGATCGATGAAGAAGGCTCACCTGATCTGAAGCTGCGTGTATTTGTCACTGGCGGCGGCTGCTCCGGTTTTCAGTATGGATTCACGTTTGAAGACACGGTGAATGACGACGACACCACAGTTGACCGTGACGGCGTGACCCTGCTGATTGACCCGATGAGCCTGCAGTATCTGGTTGGGGCTGAGATCGATTACCAGGACAGCCTGCAAGGCTCTCAGTTCGTGATTCGCAATCCGAATGCGACTACCACCTGCGGTTGCGGTTCCTCATTCTCAGCTTGATCGACCGCCAGCAATAAAAAGGCAGCCAAGGCTGCCTTTTTATTGCCTGTGACTTTTAGCTGCCGGTAGAAAAGGCGTCCAGTATTTCTTCCTCGAATTCCCGCTGTCCATCCTCATCCAGCCCAAGTTCCTGCAGTACGATCAGGCGAGAATGCTCCCATTCCCGATCTTCAGGCTGCTGGTAACGCATGTTGAACAGGTGCGCGGCCATTTGCAGGGTAGCGACCATCGCGCGATGGTCGAGATTGATGTTCTCGATGTCGTGGTGATAGCGGATGGCGAGGCTGATGAAATCCGGTAGGTGCCATGTCCGGCTGACCAGGTACCCGGCCATGCAGTGGTCGGTGTTGTAGAGCTTGTCTTCTTCCCCCATGTCCGGCCAGCCATTGGCGCCCGATAAGCGAAACGACTTGGCGTAATCCGGGAAACGCTGCATCAGCACAGGAATGCCGCACTCGTAAAACAGCCCCGCCATATAGGCCTGGTCGGGGAAAATGTTGCACACCGAGACGCGGTTCTTGGCTACCAGTGCGGCTAGCCTGGCAATGTCGCCGGAACGGTCCCAGAATTTTTCATATACCGCAGCGCCGTCGCCGATGGCTTGCCGCAACGCGGTACATTTGACTAGATTGACCAGCTGCTTGATGCCGAGTACGGCAATGGCACTGTCGACTGTGCTGACGCGCCGTGACAAGCCCATGGCCGGGGAATTGACGATTTTGAACAGCGCGGCGCTGAGTGCTGCATCACGCGAGATCAGCTCGCCGATGGCCTTGTTGTTGACGCGTGGCTGGCTGGCGAGATCGTCGATTTCGATCAGCACCTTGGGCTGGGCCGGGAGTTTGATGCCGTTGGTCAGCAGGGACGAGAGCTGTTGCTGGTCGGTATCCGAGAGCACGTGGTCTTTAGTCATTTGGGATCAATCGTTATTCTGACCCTGATTTTATCATCGATGCCGGAGCAGGGAAAACGTGACAGGTGCTTTATAATTAGACCATTAGCCGAGGTATTCACGACCCGGCGCCCGCTATTTGAGAATGCCGAATGAATTCTGACGTTTCCCTACCCACGACGATGTCATCTACGGAAATCACCCTGCGTGAGATTCTTGCGCGTCGCATCATGGTGCTGGATGGCGCCATGGGCACCATGATCCAGCGTTACAAACTGACCGAGGCGGATTATCGCGGCGAACGCTTTGCCGATTTTCAGGGGGCGTTTTGCCCCAGTGGCGATGGTTGTGGCTGTGGCAAGCAGCATGGGGTAGCCGGTGGCCGGGAACTGTTCGTCAAGGGCAACAATGAATTGCTGACGCTGACCCAGCCGCGTGTCATTCAGGAAATTCACGAACAATATCTGGCAGCAGGCGCCGATCTCGTCGAAACCAACACCTTCGGCGCGACCACCATCGCCCAGGATGATTACCAGATGGCGCATCTGGTGCACGAAATGAACGTGCAGGCGGCCAAACTGGCCCGCGCGGCCTGTGACAAGTACTCGACGCCGGACAAGCCGCGTTTTGTCGCTGGCGCGCTGGGCCCGACCCCGAAAACGGCCTCCATCTCCCCTGACGTCAACGATCCTGCGGCGCGCAACGTGACCTTCGATCAGCTGGTGCAGTCCTACCTGGAGCAGACCGCGGCGCTGGTCGAGGGCGGTGTCGACGTGCTGCTGGTGGAAACCATTTTCGATACGCTCAACTGCAAGGCCGCACTGTTTGCCATCGATACCTACTTCGAGCAATCCGGTAAGCGTTTGCCCATCATGATTTCAGGCACCGTCACCGATGCTTCCGGGCGGATACTTTCCGGGCAGACCGTGGCGGCGTTCTGGAACTCGGTGCGACATGCGCGCCCGCTGACCATCGGACTCAACTGTGCGCTGGGTGCAAGCTTGATGCGCCCCTATGCCGAGGAGTTGTCGCAGATCGCCGATACCTTCGTCTGCATCTATCCTAACGCCGGTTTGCCGAACCCGATGAGCGATACCGGGTTCGATGAAAAGCCGGCGGATACCTCTGCCTTGCTGCACGAATTTGCCGAAAGCGGTTTCGTTAATATTGCCGGCGGCTGCTGTGGCACGACCCCTGACCACATCCGTGCGATTGCCGAGCAGGTCCAAGGCGTGGCGCCGCGCCGCCTCCCGCAAGTCGCCCGTGCGACCCGCTTGTCTGGGTTGGAGCCCTTCACCATCGATGACAACTCGCTGTTCGTCAATGTTGGCGAGCGTACCAATGTCACCGGTTCCAAGGCTTTTGCGCGCATGATCCTGAACGGCCAGTACGACGAGGCGCTGAGCGTGGCCCGTCAGCAGGTGGAAAATGGTGCGCAGGTGATCGACATCAACATGGACGAAGGCATGCTGGACGCGGTTGCCGCCATGACGCATTTCCTCAATCTGGTTGCATCGGAACCCGATATCGCGCGGGTGCCGGTGATGATTGACTCTTCCAAGTGGGATGTGATCGAAGCCGGTCTCAAGTGCGTGCAGGGCAAGTCCATTGTCAACTCGATTTCGATGAAGGAGGGCGAGGCGGAGTTTCTGCGTCAGGCCCGTTTGTGTCGTCGTTACGGCGCAGCCGTGATCGTCATGGCCTTCGACGAAAAAGGTCAGGCGGATACGTTTGAACGCAAGACCGAGATATGCAAGCGTGCTTACAACTTGCTGGTGGAGAAAGTCGAATTTCCGCCTGAGGACATCATTTTCGATCCGAATATCTTTGCCATTGCCACCGGTATCGATGAGCACAACAACTATGCGGTGGACTTTATCAATGCCACCCGCTGGATACGCGAACACCTGCCCTATGCCAAGATTTCTGGCGGGGTTTCCAATGTCAGCTTTAGTTTCCGTGGCAATGACCCGGCGCGCGAGGCGATTCATACGGTATTCCTGTATCACGCCATTCAGGCGGGCATGACCATGGGCATCGTCAACGCCGGCATGGTCGGCGTTTATGACGACCTGGATCCTGAGCTGCGCGCGCGCGTGGAAGACGTGGTGCTCAACCGCCGCGAGGATGCGACCGAACGCATGATCGAGATCGCCGGCAGCCTGAAGGCCGGCGACAAAAAGGAAGCGTCTACGCTCGAATGGCGCGGTTCTGCCGAGCAGCCAGTGCCGGTGGGCAAGCGCCTGGAGCACGCCATGGTACATGGCATCACCGATTTCATCGTGGCGGACACGGAAGAAGCACGTCAGCAGGTCATGGCCAAGGGCGGCCGGCCCATCCACGTGATCGAAGGACCGCTGATGGACGGCATGAACGTGGTCGGTGATCTGTTCGGGCAGGGCAAGATGTTCCTGCCGCAGGTGGTCAAATCTGCACGTGTGATGAAGCAGGCCGTGGCCCACCTGATTCCCTACATCGAAGAAGAAAAGGCGGCCGAAGAACGCCGCACCGGCACCAAGGCCAAGCCCAAGGGCAAGGTGGTGATCGCGACGGTCAAGGGCGATGTGCACGATATCGGCAAGAACATCGTGTCTGTTGTGCTGCAGTGCAACAACTTTGAAGTGGTCAACATGGGTGTGATGGTGCCGGCCGCCGAAATCCTGGCCATGGCCAAGGCGGAAAACGCTGACATCATCGGGCTTTCCGGCTTGATTACGCCTTCTTTGGAAGAAATGGCGCATGTGGCGCGCGAAATGCAACGCGATCCGTATTTCCGCAGCCTGAAAATGCCACTGCTGATCGGCGGCGCCACCACCTCCCGTGCACATACCGCGGTGAAGATTGCGCCGCATTATGAAGGCCCGGTGGTGTATGTGCCGGATGCCTCGCGCTCGGTGGCTGTCATGCAGTCGCTGATGACGCCAGCGCAACGCGAGGGCTACATTGAGGAAATGGCTGCCGATTACGCACGTGTGCGCAACCAGCATGCGCAGAAGAAGGGCATTCCGCTGCTGACGCTGGCCGAAGCGCGTGAAAACAAGATGCAAGTTGCATTCGGCGGTGCCAATGCCCCGGTGAAACCCAAGTTTATTGGTCGTCGCGAATTGAAGAACATCGATCTGGGCGTGCTGGCGCAATACATCGATTGGGGCCCATTCTTCCAGACCTGGGACCTGGCCGGTGCCTATCCTGCCATTTTGCAAGATCCCCTGGTGGGCGAAGCAGCGCGGAAGGTCTTTGACGAAGGCCAGGCCATGTTGAAGAAAGTCATTGAGGGTCGCTGGTTCAGCGCGAACGGCGTGGTGGCCTTGCTGCCTGCCAACAGCGTGAATGACGATGACATCGAGATCTATACCGATGAAACGCGCCAGCAAGTGGCCTTTACTTGGTATGGCATGCGTCAGCAGACGCAAAAGCCGGTGATCGACGGGGTCCAGCGCCCCAATCAGTGCCTAGCGGACTTCGTTGCACCTAAAGCCAGCGGGGTGGAGGACTACATCGGTCTGTTCGCGGTGACGGCCGGCATCGGTCTGGACAAGCACGAACAGCGCTTCCTCGATGCGCACGACGACTACAGCGCCATTATGTTGAAATCGTTGGCGGACCGGCTGGCAGAAGCATTTGCCGAGTATCTGCACGAGCGCGTGCGCAAGGATTTCTGGGGCTATGCTGCGGATGAGCAACTGGATGGTGCTGCATTGATCAAGGAAGCCTACCGCGGTATCCGTCCGGCGCCTGGGTATCCAGCCTGCCCCGATCACACGGTCAAGACGGACATGTTCGAATGGTTGAAGGGCTCGGAGGTTGGCATCACGCTGACCGAATCGCTGGCCATGATGCCAGCGGCGGCGGTCAGCGGCTTTTACTTGGCGCATCCGGAGTCGCGCTATTTCAGCGTGGACAAGATTGGTCAGGATCAGCTGGATGACATGGCGGCGCGGCGCGGGGTAGACAAGATCTACTTGCAGCGTTGGCTGGCGCCCAATCTCTAGCGCGAGATTGCCCAGCCCTGGCAGGATCAGGATAAAATCTAACGGTAAAAAGTGTCTGTCAGTGGCAACAAGGGCGCATGGGATGGTCGATGCGCCCTTCTGCTGATGGTCGTTGTGGGAATAACATGGAGCGTATGCATGAAGTCTGCCTGCCGTTTTCTTGAGGTGCTGGTCTTATCGCTGGTGTTGGTCGGCATGTCCGGCGCTGCGAGGGCTGCCGAGGCCGATGTGGGCGATGAGGCCGAGCAGTTGCGCGGTATCCTCAACAACATCATGGAAGACAATGCCGCTTTCGTGAAAGGCCACAAGCCTGCGTATTACAAGCCTTTTGCCGACCAGCAGCATCCGCGCGCGACCGTGGTGACCTGCTCGGATTCACGCGTCCAGATGCAGGCGCTGGACAAGACGCCAGACGGCGACCTGTTTGTTGTACGTAACATCGGCAACCAGATCAGCACGGCAGAAGGTTCGGTCGAATACGGGGTGCATCACTTGCACACCCCCTTACTGATTATCGTGGGACATGTGGCTTGCGGTGCCATCAAGGCGGCGCAGGGGGATTATTCCAAGGAGTCCGGCGCTATCAAGCGTGAGTTGTCCACCATCAAGTTGCCGCCTAAAAATCCCAAGAATGACGACGATGAAGAATGGTTGCAGGGTGTCACGGCCAACGTCAATAATCAGGTGGCTTTCGCGATGAAGAAGTTCGAGCCCGAAATCAAAGAAGGGAAGCTGGCGGTGATCGGGTCTATTTATGACTTCCGTAATACGATGCACCAAGGCCAGGGCCGCTTGAACATCATCAATATCAACGGCAGCACTGACTCAGGCAGCATCATGGCCGGTCTGATGAACATGACACGTGCCGGCGGCATGCGGCTGGACAAGAAGCCGGCTGATAATGTGCCGATAGAGCAAAAGCCGGCAGTACATTAACGGAACACAGATGCACATTCATATATTAGGCGTTTGCGGCACCTTCATGGGCGGCATTGCCGCGCTCGCCAAGGCCGCAGGCCATCGTGTCACGGGATGCGATGCCAATGTTTATCCCCCGATGAGCACGCAGCTCGAAGCGCAGGGGATAGACCTGATCGAAGGCTTTGGCGTAGAGCAGCTCGGCCTCAATCCGGACGTATTCGTCATCGGCAACGTGGTCACGCGTGGCAACCCGTTGATGGAAGAGATCCTCAATCGCGGCTTGTCTTATATTTCTGGGCCGCAATGGCTTGCAGAGCATGTGTTGCAAGATAAGTGGGTGCTCGCAGTCGCCGGCACCCATGGCAAAACGACGACCAGTTCCATGCTGGCCTGGGTGCTGGAATATGCGGGCCTAGCACCTGGATTTCTGATCGGCGGCGTACCTGAGAATTTCGGGATTTCTGCCCGGTTGCCGGGGGCGCCTCGGCAGGAACCCAATGGTCGCTCGCCTTTCTTTGTCATCGAGGCCGATGAGTACGACACCGCTTTTTTCGACAAGCGCTCTAAGTTCGTGCATTACCACCCACGGACGACTGTGCTGAATAATCTGGAGTTTGATCACGCCGATATTTTTGCCGATCTGGCCGCCATTGAAATCCAATTTCATCATCTGGTGCGTACAGTGCCGGGCAAGGGGTTGATGGTAGTCAACGGACGCGAGGACAGTCTTGATCGGGTGCTGCAGCGCGGTTGCTGGACCCCGGTCGAACGCTTTGGCGGCACTTCCGGCTGGCAGATCGGTCAGGTTGCGCCGGATGGCAGCTTCGAAGTCAGCCTGAACGGCGAACTGCAAGGGCAGGTGCAATGGGATCTGCTGGGCGAACATAACCGCATGAACGCGCTGGCGGTACTCGCTGCCGCACGCCACGTGGGCGTGCCAGTCGACGTTGGGATCGCCGCCTTGGGGTCGTTCCGCAACGTTAAGCGGCGCATGGAAATCCGTGGTCAGGTCAACGGGGTCACCGTGTACGATGACTTTGCTCACCACCCGACGGCGATTGAAACCACCGTGGCAGGCTTGCGGGCCAAGGTGGGCGATGCCCGCATCCTGGCAGTGCTGGAACCCCGCTCCAACACCATGAAGCTGGGCGTGATGAAGGCTGCGCTGCCGGCAAGCCTGCAGGATGCCGATCTTGTGTTCTGCTATGGCGCCAATCTGGGTTGGGATGCCGCCGAAGCCCTGAAGCCGCTGGGTGCCCGTGCAACGACCTGCGACGATCTGGAGACGCTGGTGCAGGCGGTCGTGAATGTGGCCCGCCCCGGTGACCACGTGCTGGTGATGAGTAACGGCGGGTTTGGCGGCATTCATCAAAAACTGCTGGATCGCTTGGCTTGATGACCTGGCTCAAAGACGATAGCAACCGTCTCGGCGTGATGCTGGGATTGTCGCTCGCCTTTCACCTGGTGCTGCTGAGCATTAAGTTTGCTGCACCCGAACTGCGGCGCTTGCAAGACCATTTGCCGGCACTGGAAGTGGTGCTGGTCAACACCAAGACCAAATCGAAGCCCATCAAGGCCGATGCGCTGGCGCAGGCCAATCTTGATCGCGGCGGCAACACCGATGCCGAACGGCGCATGAAGTCGCCGCTACCTGTGCCCAAGAACAAGCCGCAGGAGCTCTCGGCCAACCTGGCGGCAGAAGCGCGTCAGGCCTCGGAAGAGGCTGCGCCCATCCAGGCGACTGTCACGCAAAAACAGCAACGGGTCAAAGAACTGGAAAAGGAGGCGCGTGAACTGATGACGCAGATCAAATCCAGCCATTCGGTCGAGAGTCAGTCCAGCCAGCCAGCCTCGGCAGCGACGCCCGAACAGGGCAAGCAGGAAACCTCGCCCAAGACGCTGAACGCGGTAGACCTGGTGGCGCAAAGCCTCGATGCCGTCAGGCTGGAGGCGCAGATCTCCAAGGACTGGGATAGTTATCAAAAGCGTCCCAAGCGCAAATTTATCGGAGCCAGAGTAAGCGAATACCGGTTTGCTGCCTATGTGGAATCCTGGCGGCAAAAGGTAGAGAAAGTCGGCACCCTGAACTACCCGGAAGAGGCTAAGGCGCAGAAACTTTATGGTAGTCTGCGCATGACCGTCAACATCAAGTCGGATGGCACTATCGAGAGCATCGAGTTGAACAAGAGCTCCGGGTACAAGGTGCTTGATGAATCGGCCAAACGCATCGTCGAGCTGGCGGCGCCCTATGCTGAGTTCCCCACCGACGTGCGCAAGGATACCGACATCATCAGCATCACGCGCACCTGGACGTTTACCCGAGAAGAAACCTTGTCTGGTGCAGGAGAATGATCATGAGCTACTACGAACGGCATGTTTTCTTTTGTCTGAATCGCCGCGACGATGGCGCGGCCTGCTGCTGCGACCACGGCGCGGAAGGCATGTTTGAATACGCCAAGAAGCAGGTCAAGAAACTCGGTTTGAACGGCGCAGGCAAGATTCGTATCAACCGTGCCGGTTGTTTTGATCGCTGCGCGGAGGGGCCGCTGCTGGTGGTCTACCCGGAGGCGGTCTGGTACACCTTTATCGATCAGGAAGATATCGATGAGATAATCGAGTCGCACCTGACCAATGGCGTGGAAGTCGAGCGCTTGAAGATCTAGAAGTGCTGCAGCGCCTGATTCAGCGCTTGTAGCAGGCCTTCAATATCCACTTCCCGCTTTGCACCTTCGCGCTGAGGCACTCCCCATACTGAATTGGGAAAATGTTTGTCATCCTTGAACCGCGGGATCACGTGCCAGTGCACATGAGGCGTCATGTTGCCCAGGGATGCCAGGTTGATCTTGTCCGGATGCATCACTTCACGCAGGGCGGATTCTGTTGCCAGGATGACGCGCATGATAAGTGAGCGCTCGCCTGGATCCAGGTCTGTCATCTCCTGCACATGCCGGTTCAGGATGATGCGGCAGAAACCAGGGTAATCCGCATCGTCGACCAGTACGATGCGGCACAGCACGCTGTTCCACAGGACTTGGCCGCCGAGCTTGTCGCACAGTTCGCAGCTTGTTATGCGACCCCTGCGCCGTGCGCTTGTTGGTCGGCGTGGTAGCTGGAACGTACCATCGGGCCGCAGGCTGCGTGGGTGAAGCCCATGGACAGTGCCTGTTGCTCGAACCATGCGAAGCGTTCTGGTTCGACGAAACGCAGTACCGGCAGATGGTGCGTGCTGGGTTGCAGGTATTGGCCTAAGGTCAGCATGGTGACGCCATGAGCGCGCAGATCGCGCATCACTTCGAGAATTTCTTCATCGGTTTCCCCTAGGCCTAGCATCAGGCCGGACTTGGTCGGCACGTCAGGAAAGCGCACTTTGAAATCCGCGAGCAGTTTCAAGGAGTTCGCATAATCTGCGCCTGGGCGGGCCTGCTTGTAGAGGCGCGGGATGGTTTCCAGGTTGTGATTCATCACGTCTGGCGGCGCTGCGGACAGAATTTCGAGCGCGGTGTCGAGCCGGCCCCGGAAATCCGGCACCAGAACTTCGATGTTGAGGCGCGGGGAATGCGTGCGCGCTGCACGGATGCAATCAACGAAATGCTGCGCGCCGCCATCGCGCAGGTCGTCACGGTCGACACTGGTGATGACCACATATTTCAGTCGCATGGCGGCGATGGTGCGCGCCATCTTCTCCGGTTCCTCGGTGTCCGGCGGCAGCGGCTTGCCATGCGCAACATCGCAGAACGGGCAGCGGCGGGTGCAGACGTCACCCAGGATCATGAACGTCGCGGTGCCACCACTGAAGCATTCGCCGATGTTCGGGCAGGAGGCCTCTTCGCACACGGTATGAAGATGGTTGTCGCGCAGGATCTGTTTAATTTCATGATAGCGCGCACTGTCCGGCATCTTCATGCGTATCCATTCCGGCTTGCGCAGTGCGGGTTGCGGCACGATCTTGATCGGGATACGCGCGGTTTTTGCCGCGCCCTTTTCTTTGCGGGTAGTCGTTTCGCTCATGGTAGAGAGTTTAGCCTAAATCTTTTGTAAGTCGCTCGATCAACTGGGCGGCCAGGGTGTCGATGTCGTCCTGAATACCGAGGTCGTGGGTCTGCGTGACCTGCAGGCCCTGATAGCCGCAAGGGTCAATGGCGGTGAAGGGCGACAGATCCATTGCCACATTAAGCGCGAGTCCGTGGTAGCAGCAGCCATGCTTGAGGCGCAGGCCCAGGGAGGCGATCTTGTGGCTGCCGACGTAGACGCCGGGGGCGTCTACCCGGCTTGCAGAAGCCACGTCATGCGCGGCCAGCAGGCCGATGATGGCGCCTTCCATACGGTCAACCAGTTGCCTGACGCTGAGGTGGCGACGCTTCAGATCCATCAGAAGATAGAGCACGATCTGGCCGGGTCCGTGATAGGTGATCTTGCCACCGCGATCGGTGAGGACCACGGGAATATCGTTGCGCCACGGGGCGCGTACATCCTTGCGGTTGAGGCCCAGCGTATACACCGGCGGGTGTTCGGTCAGCCAGAGTTCGTCCGGGGTGTCTGGCGTACGGCTGGCCGTAAAGTCCTGCATGGCTTGCCAAGTGGCCGTGTAGTCGGTCACCCCGAGATGTCTGACGCGCATGGCGTACGTTACAGCACGACCTTGACCATGGGGTGGGCGGTCAGGGCACGGTACAGATCGTCCAGTTGCAGTTTGGACGTGGCATGGATGGTGCAGGTCAGGCTCAGGTACTTGCCAGTGCTGCTGGGGCGCATTTCGACGCGGGTGGCATCGAAATCGGGGGCGTGCTGGCGGACAACCTCGACGATGGTCTCGGCAAAGCCTTCACGTGTTTCACCCATGATTTTGAGGGGGAATTCGCAGGGGAATTCGAGCAGGGTTTCCTGATCAGCCATTTCGCATTACCTTGGTTTTGTAGTCCTGATAGAGCGCGTACATGCGACGGAACAACGGGCCGGGACGGCCATCGCCAACGGGCTGACCGTCCAACAGGATGATCGCCAGCACTTCGCGGGTCGATGATGTCAGCCATAGCTCATCTGCGGCACGGACGCGCGCTTCTTCGAAGCGCCCGACCTGGACCGGGATGCCATTGGCCGCAGCCAGTTCCAGCACCAGATCGTAGGTGATGCCGGGCAGCATGTGCGCGTCTTTGGGCGGCGCCAGAATCACGCCGTTTTCCACGGCAAAGATGTTGCTGGCCGTGCCTTCGGTCAGGATGCCGTCGCGGAACAGTAGGGTCTCGTTCACCGCGGCATCCACGGCCAGTTGGCGCAGCAACACGTTGGGCAGCAGCGAGATGGCCTTGATGTTGCAGCGGCCCCAGCGGTTGTCGGCTGCAGAAATTGCAGCGACGCCGTTTTCAATCTGGTCACCAGGCGGCGTGGTGAGCGGATTGCTCATCATGAACACTGTCGGCGCGACGCCAACGGGAAACGGGTGATCGCGTTTGGCGACGCCGCGCGTGATGTGCAGATAGACCGACTGGTCTTCGTTGTCATCCTGCTGGATCAGTTCCCCGATCAGTTGCGTCCAGGTCTCGCTGGTGTGCGGATTGTCCAGGCGGATATTGTCCAGACTGTGCTGCAGGCGACGCAGGTGCTCGTCCAGCCGGAACGGGTGGCGGGAGTAGACCGGAATCACCTCGTATACCCCATCGCCGAAAATGAAGCCGCGGTCGAGCACCGGTACGCTGGCCTGCTCGATCGGCATGAATTTTCCGTTGAGGTAGACGATCTGGGGCATTACTGGAACATTAGTTTGATGCTGTCCAGCAAGCGGCCGAATATGCCTGCAACGGGCATTTCCCTTGCGGCGACCAGCTTGCGTTCCACCAGGGGCTTGCCATCCAGCGTGAAAGCGATGGTGCCCACTTCCTGGCCTGCAGCAATCGGCGCAACCAGCGGTTGCTTGCTCACGACAGTAGCCTTCAGGCGCGCCGCCTGACCCTTGGGCAGGGTGACGTAGAGGTCCTCAGGCACGGTGGCTGCCAGCGTGTTGGCAGCGCCCTTCCATACCTTGAGTGTGCTGATGGTCTGGCCTTGCTTGTAGATCGGGCGCGACTCATAGAACTGGAAGCCGTAATTCAGCAGTTTCTGGCTTTCAACGGCGCGTGCGGTGTCCGATGGCGTGCCCAGCACAACTGAAATCAGGCGCGTGTCCTCGCGCTTGGCCGACGCAATCAGGCAGAATCCAGCGCTTTCAGTGTGGCCGGTCTTCATGCCATCGACATACGGGTCGCGCCACAGCAGCAGGTTGCGATTGGGCTGGGTGATCTTGTTGTAGGTGTACTCCTTGATGGCGTACAGGCGCTTGTATTGGTCCGGGAAGTCGTGAATCAGGGCCATGGCCAGCAGCGACAAGTCGTAGGCCGTGGTGTAGTGGTTGGCGTCCGGCAGGCCGGTGGCGTTCATGAAGTGGGTGTTCTTCATGCCTAGGCGTGCCGCTTCCTTGTTCATCATGTCGGCAAAGATTTCTTCCGAGCTGGCAATGCCTTCCGCCAAGGTGATGCAGGCATCGTTGCCGGACTGGATGATCATGCCGTGCAGCAGTTCGTCGACGGTGACTGGACGATTAGGCTCAACAAACATCTTGGAGCCTTCGATTTTCCAGGCCTTGACGCTGACCGGCAGCACTTGCGTCAGTTGCAGGTGGCCGTTTTTGATCGCCTTGAACGACAGGTAGGCGGTCATCAGCTTGGTGAGTGAGGCCGGTTCGATACGTTCGTTGGCGTTCTGTTGTGCCAGGGTTGCGCCGCTGTTGTAATCGCGCAGCAGGAAAGCCTTGGCAGCCAGCGTGGGCGGCGGCGGGATGTCGTCAGCGTAGGCAGCGAAAGAAAGCAGCAGGCTTAATGCGGTAATCAGGAATTTCATGGGATTCTTTACTGGGTAATGACAAGGGTAGAAACGCCGAGTGACTGTTTGATCTCCCCGGCGGCGCGAATGGCGTCGTCGCGGCTGGTATACGGTCCCAGGCGGACACGGTAGATGCCTTCATTATACCAGTTCTCCACGCCGACATTTTCGGCCAGGCTTTGCTGCTTGAGCTTGTCGCGCAGCTGATCGGCATTTTCCTTGCGCTTGAAAGCGCCTGCCTGGACGAAGCTGCCGCTTGCTGGCGGCGTGGTTTCCAAGGTTTTGTCCATGTTCAATGTGGGTGTGGCCGCCGGTGCCGGTGCGACGCTGACCGCGGACGGCGTACGCGCATCGATGGCTTCGACTTCCACTTGCCCGCTGCCCTTGCCGGTCAGGCGCAGCTTGTAGGCGGCCGCATAAGATAGATCGATCAGCCTGTCCTTCTTGAACGGGCCGCGGTCGTTGACGCGCACCACCACCGATTTGCCGTTTTCCGGGTTGGTGACGCGCACGTAGCTGGGGATGGGCAAGAGCGGATGCGCAGCCGTCATGCTGTACATGTCGTAGATCTCGCCGCTGGAGGTTTTCTGGTTGTGGTAACGCCTGCCGTACCAGGAGGCCACCCCTTGCGCCTTGTAGGGCTGGTATTGCGTCATCGGCGTGTAATTCTCGCCCAACGCGACGTAAGGCCGGTTGGCGCGCGCCAGCAACGGTTCTACCCTGGGTTGCGCATCTGGAATGGCGTCGATATCCGCAGGGGGGTTGTCACCTGGGCCATCATCCAGATAGTAGCCGCCACCGCGTTTTCCGGAGGCAGCGGGTGTTTGCTGGGCAGGTTGTTGCGTAGTGGGCGTGCTGCGCTCCACTGCGGGCGTACTAGGTTTGCTGCCCATAGTGCCGCAACCGGTCAGCAGTACGGCCAGCCCAAGCACAAGCTGGATCCGTCGCCAGGCACCTGTGAAGAAGTTGTAATTGCCGTATGTCATGTCGAGACCAGCTTTTTGTGTGTCTGTATGCTCATCAAAATACCAAATCCGATCATCAGCGTCACCAGCGAGGTGCCGCCGTAGCTGATCAGCGGCAAAGGCACGCCTACGACCGGCAGGATGCCGCTGACCATGCCCATGTTGACGAAGGCGTAGGTGAAGAACGTGAGCGTGATGCTGCCTGCCAGCAGGCGGCAGAACGTGTTCTGGGCGTTGGCCGCGATCAGCATTCCGCGTGCAATGATGACGGTAAACAGGGTCAACAATAGCAGGTTGCCAAGCAGGCCGAATTCTTCGCCAAATACAGCGAAGATGAAGTCGGTGTGCCGCTCGGGCAGAAAGTCGAGCTGGGCCTGCGTGCCGTGCAGCCAGCCTTTGCCTGCAAGGCCGCCGGAACCTAGCGCAATGGTGGCCTGAATGGTGTGGTAGCCGGCGCCAAGAGGGTCCTGATAAGGGTCGAACAGGATTTCGATACGTCGTCGCTGGTAATCGTGCAGGAAAGGCCAGACCAGCGGAATCAGCGCGCCGACGGCCACGCCGAGTCCAATCAGCAGGCGCCAGCTCAGGCCGGCAAGAAACAGCACATAGAACCCGGATGCGCTGACCAGCAGCGCGGTCCCCAGGTCGGGTTGCTTGACGATCAAGGCGACTGGGATGGCCAGCATCACGGCGCCGATCACGTAATCGGAAAAGCGCAGGCTGTCCTCCCGGCGGGCGAAATACCAGGCCAGCATCATCGGCATGGCGATACGCATCAACTCGGAAGGCTGGATGCGCATGACGCCAAGGTTGAGCCAGCGCCGGGCGCCTTTGGACACGTCCCCAAACAGGAACACGCCGATCAACAGCAATACGCCCAACAGATAAAGCGGCACGGCCACGCGTTGCAGGTGCTGCGGTGGAATATTGGCAAATACCCAGAGAATGGAACAGGCCACCACGATGTTGACCATTTGCGAAACCATGCGCTCCATGCTCTCGCCTGATGCGCTATAGAGCACGAACAGGGCGACCAGCATGGTGAACATCAGCGTCCCCAGCAGGAAGCCGTCAAAGTGGGCCATCGCACGTCTCAGAAAGAGTCTAATCATGGGGTTCAGGCTCCGTTGGGGCGCTCGGTGTTTCAGGCGTTGCAGCGGGTGGCGGTGGCTCCTTGCCGAGCAGGTAGTAGTCCATCACCTGGCGTGCGATCGGGCCTGCTGCCGAGCCGCCGTGTCCACCATTCTCGACGATCACCGCCAGTGCGATCTTGGGATCGTCGGCGGGTGCGTAAGCAATAAACAGCGCATGATCGCGGTGACGTTCGTCGATGGCGCTGGCGTTGTATTTTTCGCCCTGTTTGATGCCGACCACCTGTGCCGTCCCGGTCTTGGCGGCGATCAGATAGGGGGCGCCGACCGCAACGCTGGCCGCGGTGCCGCCAGGCTGGGTCACCCCCATCATGCCCTGCTTTACCAGGTCGATGTGCTGCTGATTGAGCTCCAGCTTATCCATGATTTCCACGGCAACCGGTTTGGAGACGCCATTGCCGCCGGGCTGGATGCTGGTGACCAGGTGTGGCCGCACGGACGTGCCGTTGTTGGCGAGCGTCGCTGTGGCCTGAGCGAGTTGAAGCGGTGTGACCAGGGTATAGCCTTGGCCGATGCCGGTAATCAGTGTCTCGCCCGGATACCACTTCTGTTTCCAGCGTTTGGCTTTCCATTGGGGGGTCGGCATCAGGCCGGAGAGCTCGCCTTCGATATCGATGCCGGTTTTCTTGCCAAAGCCGAAATGGCCGGCAAACTCGGCCAGTTTGTCTATCCCCAGATCAAGCGCCAGGCCGTAGAAGAAGGTGTCGCAGGACACGGTGATGGCGCGCTGCACATCAACCCGGCCGTGGCCGCCCGGTTTCCAGTCTCGATACTGGTGGGCACTGCCGCCGAGCGTATAGAAGCCGGGGTCTGGGATGCTGAACGGCGGCTCGCGCTTGCCATTCTCCAGCCCGGCCAGCGCCACAAAAGGCTTGAATGTCGAGCCGGGCGGATAGACACCCCGCATCGGGCGGTTGATCAGCGGTTTGTCCAGTGATTCGTTGAGGTCTTTCCAGCTGTCCGGGTCAATGCCGTCGACGAACAGATTGGGGTCAAAGGTCGGCTGGCTGACATAGGCCAGTACCTCGCCGGTTGCCGGGTTGAGCGCAACCAGTGCGCCGCGGCGCGTACCAAAGGCTTTTTCGGCGATGTCCTGCAGTTTGCTGTCGATCGACAGCGTGAGATTGTCGCCGGGCACTGGCGCGGTGCTGGAAAGGACGCGCACGGCATGCCCGTCCGCGTCGATCTCGACCTGCTGAAAGCCGGTGACGCCATGCAGTTGGTGTTCGTAATGCTGCTCTAGGCCGACCTTACCGATATGGTCGGTGCCCTTGTAGTTGGGAAGGTCGTCGCCCGCATCCAGCGTTTTCAGATCGACATCGTTGATGCGGCCGATATAGCCGATCAGGTGTGACCCCAGCGTACCTTGCGGGTAGTGGCGGAACAGGCGTGAGCGGATTTCCACCCCTGGGAACCGATACCGGTTGACGGCAAAGCGAGCCGCCTCTTCCTCGCTCAGGTGGGCGCGCAGCGGCACGCTCTCGAAACTGTGGCTCTGGTCGCGAAGTTTCTTGAAGCGCTTGCGATCCGAGGTCGTGACTTCGATCAGCTGGGCGATATTGTTGATCGTGTCTTCCACGTTATCCACTTTGGACGGCGTGATTTCCAGGGTGTAGACGAAGAAGTTGTGCGCCAGCACCACGCCATTGCGGTCCAGTATCAGGCCGCGATTGGGCACGATGGGCACCAGCGAGATGCGGTTGCTCTCGGCCAGCGTCTGGTAGTGCTCGTATTTCAGGAATTGCAGGAAGAAGAATCTGCCCCCCAGGATGCCGAAGCAGACCAGGACCAGCAGCGCGGAAACGCCCAGACGCAAGCGGAACAGATGCTGTTCGCGCTGGGTGTTTTTCAGCTCGGATCTAAGGTGCATGACGCGTTTCGGCAATTAATGATCTTTGACGCCGGTCACCCGGACGCGGGAATACACTACGACTTGCCACAACAGCACGCCGCTGATGCTCGGCAGGAAATAGCCCCAGCCTGGCAGGTCGCTGCCAGCGAAAAGCTTGAGTATCAGCAGGGTGATCTGGGTTTGCAGCAGGAGCAGCAGGACATAGCCCGCTTGTTGCCATTCATTGAAGAGTACCAGGCGGCGCTGATAGGACAGCGCCACGAAGGCGGTGAACGCGTATGTGAGCGCATACTGACCAAACAGGCTGCCGCTGGCGAGATCGACCAGCAAGCCGAGCGTCCAGGCCGTCCCTACGTTACACAGGTGTGGCGCCCGGATCAGCCAGTACAGCAACACCAGCAAAACGAAATCAGGGCGCAGCATCAGCCCGAATCCGGCCCAGGGCAGCAGATAGAGGGCGAACGCTACAATCAGCGAAAAATAGATATCTCTAAGGCCGACGGGACGCATGACGGGAGCGGGGGGGTAGGGTTTTTCTGGATTCGCTTGGCGCTGCTGGCACGTTGGCCATGGCCAGCAGCAGGATCTGGCGATGATTTTCTATGCCGGCCGTCGGGGTGCACACGATGTGTGCAAATGGCGAATCGGCGTTGCGTTCGATACGCGTGACCTTGGCGACGGCCAAGCCGCTGGGATAGATGCCGTCGATGCCGGAGGTGACGAGTTTGTCGCCTTCGCGGATGTCCACGTTCATCGGCAGATAAGGCAAGTCGATGGTGCTGTCGCGACCATACCCGAATGCGATGGCGCGCAGGCCGTTGCGTTCGATCTGGATCGGGATCGCCAGGTCCTTATCGGTGAGCAAGGTGACTTCGCTGCTGAACGGGTAGGCCTGGGTGACCTGGCCGATGACACCGTATTCGTCCATGGCAGCCTGTCCTGCCACGATGCCTTGCTGTGTGCCGAGGTTGACGATGACTTTGTGGGTAAACGGATCGCGTCCGCTGTGGATGATTTCTGCCAGCTTGGCCGGCTGCGGCGAGGCTTTGGCTGCACCCAGCAGGTTGCGCAGGTGGTCGTTTTCGTCTTGCAGGGTTTTGAAGCGTTGCAAATCTGCGGATTGCTGCAGGTTGCGCTGGTGCAGCGCGCGGTTTTCTTCCGTCAGGACGTCTTGCCGGGTGATGAAGTCGCGAATCTGGTCGTAGGCTGCCACCGGGCTGTGGGCAATGACTTCCAGCGGGTGCAGGAGCGCCGTGAAGCCCTGGCGCACCTCGGTCAGATAGTGCAGTCGTGCATCCACGGCCATCAGCGTGATGGAAATGGCCGCAAAAAAACCCAGCCGGGTCAGTGGGCTGGGGCCGCGTACGAAAAATGCCGGCGGTTGATGGTTCGGGAGAGTGGGCATGGATAGCTGTTAGCGCTCAGCTATCAGCCATCGGCTTCAGGGTTGAACCGAATGCGGACCGCTGACAGACGCGCGTTGCCTTATTCACTGGCAAAGACATTGCCCAGCTTGTCCATCTCTTCCAATGCGCGACCGCAACCGCGGGCCACGCAGGTGAGCGGGTCTTCTGCGACGAACACTGGCAGGCCAGTTTCCTCGACCAGCAGGCGATCCAGGTCGCGCAGCAGCGCGCCGCCACCGGTCAGCACCATGCCCTTTTCGGCAATGTCGGCACCCAGTTCCGGCGGGGTTTGTTCCAGCGCGGACTTCACGGCACCAACGATGGCGTTCAGCGGCTCGGTCAGGGCTTCCAGGATTTCGTTGCTGGAGATGGTGAACTTGCGCGGCAGGCCTTCTGCCAGATTGCGGCCGGTGACTTCCATTTCCAGCACTTCGGAACCGGGGAATGCGGAACCAATGGTTTTCTTGATGGTTTCAGCCGTCGGCTCGGAAATCTGCATGCCGTAGTTGCGACGGATGTAGTCGATGATCGCCTGGTCGAATTTGTCGCCGCCTACGCGTTCGGACTTGGCATACACGATGCCGCCCAGCGAGATCACGCCGACTTCGGTGGTGCCGCCGCCGATGTCTACGACCAGAGAGCCGGTCGCGTCAGCCACCGGCATGTCGGCGCCAATCGCAGCTGCCATCGGTTCTTCGATCAGGTAGACCTGTCTTGCACCGGCACCGATCGCGGATTCGCGGATGGCGCGGCGTTCCACCTGCGTGGAGCCGACCGGTACGCAGATGATGATGCGCGGGTTGGGCGAGAACATGCGAGATTCGTGAATCTTGCGGATGAAGTACTTGAGCATCTGCTCGGTAATGGTGAAGTCGGCGATCACGCCGTCCTTCATCGGGCGGATGGCCTGAATATTGGCAGGGGCGCGGCCCAGCATGCGCTTGGCCTCGGCACCGACGGCCAGAATGGTTTTCTTGTTGGTCGGCCCGCCTTCGTTGCGGATGGCGACGACCGAAGGCTCGTCAAGGATGATGCCTTTTCCGCGCACGTAAATCAGTGTGTTGGCGGTACCCAAGTCAATGGCGAGATCGTTTGAAAAATAGCTGTTTAGAAAACCGAACATTCTGTGTGTATCCTGAACATGATGGCCAAGCCGGAATGGCTGTGGCTGAAGGTGAGGCGTAAATCACGCTATAATACCAAATATCGCTTTGAAGTTTAAGACTTAACAACAGACTTACAACCAATATGTCACTGACTACCGACGACGTAAAACGTATCGCCCATCTTGCCCGCATCGAAGTTACCGAAGCTGATGCGCAGGCCACCCTCGAAAAACTCGGCGGCATCCTCGACCTGATCGAACAGATGCAGGCGGTGGATACCGCCGGCATCGAGCCTATGTCTCATTCGCAGGACGTGACCCAGCGTTTGCGCGAGGATGCGGTCACCGAAACCAACCAGCGTGAACTGTTCCAGTCCATCGCGCCGGCCGTCGAAAACGGCCTGTATCTCGTTCCCAAGGTTATTGAGTAATGATCAACGCAAGTTTGAAAGACTTGGCCGCCGCACTAGGCGCCAAGCAGATTTCGAGTGTCGAGCTGACGCAATTGTTTCTCGACCGTATTCATCGGCTGAACCCGGACATCAACGCCTACATCACGCTGGATGCCGATCGTAGCCTTGCACAGGCGGCAGCGGCGGATGTGCGCATCGCGCAGGGCAACGCCGGTCCGTTGACCGGCATTCCATTCGCGCAGAAGGATATTTTCTGTGCCAAGGGATGGCGCACCACCTGCGGCTCGAAGATGCTGGAAAATTTCGTGGCGCCTTACGACGCGCACATCATCAGCCAGTTCGATGCGGCGGGTGCCGTCAATCTCGGCAAGACCAACATGGACGAATTTGCCATGGGCTCTTCCAACGAGACGTCGTACTACGGTAAGGTGCAAAATCCCTGGGATCGCGCCCGTGTGCCGGGTGGCAGCTCCGGCGGCTCGGCAGCAGCAGTGGCGGCGCGCCTGGCACCGGCAGCCACCGGTACCGATACCGGCGGCTCTATCCGTCAGCCGGCGTCGCTGTGCGGCTTGTCCGGCCTGAAGCCGACCTACGGCGTCTGTTCGCGCTACGGCATGATCGCATTTGCCTCGTCGCTGGATCAGGCCGGCCCGATGGCCAAGTCTGCCGAAGACCTGGGGCTGATGATGAACGTGATGGCCGGCTTCGACCAGCGCGACTCCACTAGCCTGCCGCGTGAAAAAGAAGATTACACGCGCGACTTGAACCTGCCCTTGAAAGGCCTGCGCATCGGCATACCCAAGGAGTACTTCGCCGATGGTCTGGATGCAGGCGTGGCCAAGGTGGTGCTGGATGCCATCGAGCAATACCGCAAGCTGGGCGCCGAGACCGTGGAAGTCAGCCTGCCCAACACGCAGCTTTCCATTCCTGTCTATTATGTGCTCGCACCGGCAGAGGCCAGCTCCAATCTGTCGCGTTACGACGGCGTGCGCTACGGCCACCGCGCGGCGGAATACACCGACCTGATGGACATGTATTGCAAGAGCCGGGCGGAGGGTTTTGGCGCCGAAGTGAAGCGTCGCATCATGGTCGGTACCTATGTGCTGTCCGCGGGTTATTACGATGCGTATTACCTCAAGGCGCAGCAAATCCGCCGCCTGATCGCGCAGGATTTCGAGCAGGCATTCAAGCAATGCGATGTGATCATGGGGCCGGCCGCGCCCGGCACCGCTTTCAAAACGGGTGAGAAGACCAACGACCCAGTGGCGATGTATCTGGAAGACCTTTACACCATTGCCGTCAACCTCGCGGGCTTGCCCGGCATGAGCGTGCCAGCCGGGTTTGCCAACGGTCTGCCGGTCGGCCTGCAGATCATCGGCAATTATTTCAGTGAAGCGCGCATGCTGAACATTGGTCACCAGTATCAGCAAGTCACAGACTGGCACACTAGAATGCCGGAGGGGATCTAACATGCAGTGGGAAGTCGTCATCGGGCTGGAAACACATACCCAGCTTCAAACCAATACCAAGATTTTCTGCGGGGCCTCGACCGCATTTGGGGCAGAACCCAACACCCAGGCCGACGCCGTGAGCATTGCCCTGCCCGGCGTGCTGCCGGTGCTGAACCGCGAGGCGGTGCAGTGCGCCATCCGTTTCGGCCTGGCCATCGATGCTGAGATCGGTCGTCGTTCGGTGTTTGCCCGCAAAAACTATTTTTATCCCGATCTGCCTAAGGGATACCAGATCAGCCAGTACGAGCTGCCGGTCGTGGGCAAGGGCAAGCTGTCCATTCAGGTGCCTGCGACAAGCGCAGGCCAGGCGTATGAGAAGGTGATCAACATCACGCGTGCGCATCTGGAAGAGGACGCCGGCAAGTCGCTGCATAGCGATTTCCATGGCATGACGGGCATCGATCTCAACCGTGCCGGTACGCCGCTGCTGGAAATCGTGACCGAGCCGGACATGCGTTCCGCCGCAGAGGCCGTGGCCTATGCCAAGAAACTGCACGAACTGGTGCAGTGGATCGGTATCTGCGATGGCAATATGCAGGAAGGTTCCTTCCGCTGCGACGTCAATGTCTCCGTGCGTCCTAAAGGTTCCGACAAGCTCGGTACCCGCCGTGAAATCAAGAACCTCAACTCGTTCCGTTTCATGCAACAAGCCATCGAGTATGAAACCCGCTGGCAGATCGAAACGCTGGAAGACGGCGGCACCATCCAGCAGGCCACGGTGCTGTTCGACCCGGACACTGGCGAAACACGTTCCATGCGCAGCAAGGAAGAAGCCAATGATTACCGCTACTTCCCTGATCCCGACCTTCTGCCGCTGGTGATTTCAGAGGCTGACATCGACGCCGTCAGAAGTACCATGCCGGAACTGCCGGAGGCCATGCAAGCCCGGTTCGAGCAGCAGTATGGTTTGCCAGCGTATGATGCGACGGCCATTACCGCCTCACGCGGCGTCGCCGACTACTTCGTTGCCGCAGTGACCGCCTTCGGGGGCGAAGCCAAGTTGGTGGCCAACTGGGTGATGGGCTCGGTGGCGGCAAAGCTGAATGAAGCCGGCCAGGAGATTGCCATGTCGCCGGTCTCGGCGGTGCAACTGGCGGGCCTGCTGAAGCGCATTACCGACAATACCATTTCCGGCAAGATGGCCAAAGAAGTGTTCGAGGCGATGTGGGCGGGCGAAGGCGACGCAGACGCGATAATCGCGCAACGCGGCCTGAAGCAGGTGTCCGATTCCGGTGCCATTGAGGCGATTGTGGATGAGGTGCTGGCCGCCAATGCGACCATGGTGGAAGAGTACAAGGCTGGTAAGGAAAAGGCGTTCAACGGCCTGGTCGGTCAGTGCATGAAGGCCAGCAAGGGCAAGGCCAATCCGGCGCAGGTCAACGATATCCTGAAAAAGAAGCTGGCCGGCTAAGTCGGCCGGTTTGGCCGCGGCGCTACCTCGGGACAACCGTCGGCTTGGTAGCCCGTTGCAGCTTCAATTCGTGAAAGCGCTGCTTGTCGCGATCGAAGCGGACGCGTGTCTCTTCGATATCTTTGTGCTTCTGCACGATCTGTTCTTCAATACGCCCCAGTTCTCCGTTTGCGCCGGCCATGTCCTGTTTCAAGTCATCCGGGATGGGGCGTTTGCGGGACTCAAAGCCCGCCGCAGACTTTTGGTACATGGCAAGCCGTTCCTTGACGCCCGCCGACCGCTGCTCCAGTCCCTTGATGGCGGATTCGTCCATCTGGGTACTACGTTCCTTTGCTAGGTCGATTTCCTGCTCAGTGGTGTACGACGCCAGCAAGACGCTGTCGTGGCGCTGTTGCTCGGCCAATAGCCGTTGTTGTTCCTCATCGACCGTGGGCTGCGTGGTGGCCTTGAACGCTTCGTTACTGCGCACGACCCGGCCAGATTTGTCCATCACACTATTGGATCGGTTGGCGTATTCCGGTGGGATGGAGTCGCCATAATGCGTCACGCCCTTTTCATCCACCCATTTGAGGATGCCGCCCTTTTCAGGGGATGTGCCTGTCGCTTGGGCCACGCTGCCTATGGATGCCAGTAGCAGGCCTGCTGCGATCAAGGTTGATAAAGGGCGCATGACAGCTTTCTGTTCAAGAAGTGATGCCGTACTCACGTTGATATTGTTGAATCTCGATCAGATTCTGCGACATTTCTGGCTGCTTGCGCAAGTATTCGATCAGAATCTCTAGGCTGGCGATGCTGCGTACCGGGATGCTGTAATTCTGTTCCACTTCTTGCACCGCCGACAAGGCACCCAGGCCGCGCTCCTGACGATCCAGCGCAATGAACACGCCGCACGGCGTTGCTCCGTTGACGCGGATGATTTCCACCGATTCCCGTATCGAAGTGCCGGCTGAGATCACGTCATCCACGATCAGCACCTTGTCCTTGAGCGATGCGCCGACGATGGTGCCACCCTCGCCGTGGTCCTTGGCTTCCTTGCGATTGAAGGAGAACGGAACATTACGGCCCGCTTCGGACAAGGCAATGGCAATACTCGCCACCAGCGGGATGCCTTTGTAGGCGGGGCCGAACAGCATGTCGAACTGCAATCCGCTTTCCAGGATGGCTTTGGCGTAAAATTGCCCCAGTTTGCGTAGGCTGTCGCCGTCATCGAACAGGCCAGTGTTGAAGAAATACGGCGTCTTGCGCCCGGCTTTGGTGATGAACTCGCCAAAACGCAGCACCTGCTGCTCGATGGCAAACGCGATGAATTGATGTCTGAAGTCGGTCATTTTCTTGAATAAATAAAGTAGAACGCTATGCTCCGCATTATATCCGCGAATCTCAACGGTATCCGTTCCGCCTCCTCCAAAGGCCTGTTTCCTTGGCTGGAAAAACAGCATGCCGACGTCATCTGCCTGCAAGAGCTCAAGGCGCAGGCGCCTGATATGACCCGCGAAATGCTGCAGCCGGACAGCTTGTTCGGCTACTTTCATTATGCGGAGAAAAAGGGGTACAGCGGGGTCGGCATTTATAGCAAAAAACAGCCGGATGCCATTATCGAAGGTTTGGGGATTGTCGACATCGATGCCGAAGGGCGTTACATCGAGGCGCAATTCGGCAATTTAAGCGTGATTTCCGTTTATTTGCCTTCTGGCTCCAGCGGCGAAGAACGTCAGGCCGTCAAATTCAGCTTTATGGCGCGTTTTTACCCTCACCTGCAAAAGCTGCACGCGAGCGGACGCGAGTTGGTGATCTGCGGTGACTGGAACATTGCGCACCAGGAAATCGATCTCAAGAACTGGAAGGGCAACAAGAAGAATTCAGGCTTTTTGCCGGAAGAGCGCGCCTGGATGACGCAACTGCTGAATGATGGCTGGGTGGATACCTACCGCAAGCTGTATCCGGATGCGACCGATGCCTGCTACACATGGTGGAGCAATCGTGGCCAGGCTTGGGCCAAGAACGTCGGGTGGCGCATCGACTACCAAATCGCGACCAATGGCATCGCCTCTACGGCCTGCAATGCCGAGATATACAAAGCCGAGCGCTTCTCGGACCATGCCCCCCTCATTATTGACTATAACTGGACCCTGTAACTGCGGTTGATGCGGAGTCCGGCGCCCCTACTGGGTGAGGGGCGTATGCTCGGCGCTACAGGTTGCGAACAGGCTGACACGATTGCGACCGGCGTTCTTGGCTAGGTACATCGCTTGGTCGGCATGACGCAAGAGTGCATCTGGATCGCTGTTGTCAAAGGGGAACACCGTGATTCCTATGCTGGCTGTGACGTGCGCGTTGTTGCTGGCATCCAGTGAAATGGGCTGATTGATGGCCGCGACGATCCGATCAAGCACGGCTTGATACTCTTCCACACTGACCAGATTGGTTAGCAATAGTACAAATTCATCCCCGCCTAGCCGTGCCACCGTGTCGTTGGTACGCACGGAATCCTGCATTCTTCTGGCAATCTCTTTCAGTAGCGTGTCTCCGGCTTCATGGCCGAACGTGTCATTGACGGGCTTGAACCCATCCAGATCGAGGTAACAAACTGCAAGCAAGCGTTTGGCGCGCGTGGCCTGTGCAATGGCCTGACTCAAGCGGTCATCCAGCAGCAGGCGATTGGGCAAGCCAGTCAGGATGTCGTGGTGCGCGATCCTCGTTACTTGCGCCTCATGCTGTTTCAGGGCTGTGATATCTGCCATCGTCCAAAGAAATACGGCATCCTCCCCGGGGAGCTTGACGCCTCTTGAGTCTACCCATATTTTCTCGCCCCCTTTTTTAAGCAACTCAAGTTGGTCTCGAAAGACATGGCCTGCATTAAGGATAGGATAAGCGGCTTCGCCCGTTGATTGGAACTGGGCATCGTTCTGATACAGGATGCGGATGGATTTCCCAAGAAGCTCCTCCGGCGGGTATCCGAACATCAGGCCCATCGCCTTGTTTTTCCAGAGGATATGTCGATCTTTCACGCGGACAATTGCGATCAGTTCGTTATCAAGCATGGCCTGTTGTTCGAACGACACTTGCTGAAGCTTTCTTTCGGTTTCTTTGCGCTCGGTAATGTCGCGCGTAGAGGCATACACATAGCGCTTTCCATCCAGCTCGATCCCTGTGGCGTTAATCTCAACATCAATCACTGTGCCATCTTTGCGGCGATGTTTCGTTTCAAACGTGGACGATGCTTCAATCTGCGATTGTACAAATGGAATTAATTGGTCTTTGGGGATATAGGCATCCCAATCGGCGACGTTCAAGGGGGCCGCTTCTGCTTTGGTATACCCGAGTATGCGTGCGAATGCGTCGCTAAATTCGACGAGATTTCCCTGTTCATCCAGGATGTGAATGCCGTCACTCGCCGTTTCGAGCATTGTTTGATAACGATGCTCGCTGGAGATTAATTTTTCCGCATAAATTTGAACTTGCTTGAAGACCAGACCAATCAGAAATGCGGCAAACAAAAAGGTGGACATCGCCAGCGTTTCTTCATGACCAAATAACAGGCGGTCTGGAGAAATAAAGAAATATGCCCCAGTGATGGCGCTTGCAATTGCCACCAGCGCGCCCGCAGGAATCCCGCATAGATAAAAGCTGACTACCACCGCTGGATAGAAGGTGATGAATGCCAGGCCGGACGTGACAGGGAATAGCAGGAAGCGAAGTTCCAGCGCGCCAACGAAAAGGAGGGCTGCCATGGCAAACCTGAATGAGGGCGACAGCTTTTTGTGTATTTCATTGATCGTCACAACGCTCCCCAACCTTAGGTTAATGCACGGCCTTGTAGCGTTTCAAGCGTGTACAACAGCCAGAACACATTGAGGATATTGAAGTCCTAAGTTGTGCGGATGTCAATCGGGGCGTGGGATACGCGGCCAAGGCCGCGATGGGGTTTGCGCATCCATGACCATGGATGCGCGTTCTCAATGCTGTGGGGGCAAGCCTGGATTACTTGGCGGGGGCGGGGGGCTTGCAGCCGGAATAGCTAATGGCCGGACCGTCATTCAGCGTTGTTTCGCTGCCATTGGTTTCCAGCACGGCAACACCATTGGTGTAACGTGATCCGCTGGAGGCTTTGCTCAGGCTGACTTCGCGATCCGGGTAGATCAGCCAGGCTGTTGCGCCGTTATCCATGTAGCGCACGTAGAAATGCTTGCCGCCAGCACATTGGTATTCAGTGGCATTGGCGATATTGCGTGCTTGTGCCAGCGTGGATTTGCTATCGAAGGGCCAGAGCTTGTCGACATTTACGCTGCTGCAGCCTGCCAGCGTCAGACAGGTTGAAAAGAGCGTAAGCGCGCGGAGGGTCAGGGAGGTCATGCGAATTTCCTAGGTTGAGCAATGCTGCATATTGCCATCGTCGGCATCAGGCTTCAACGGCCTTGACGGCATTAGGATCGATCGAGGGATTTCATCAGTTTTCCAAACACGCCATTTAATTCGGTCGCAGTAGCCGGCGAAACTAATCGTACCGTCTCGATGCCTTCGCGCGTTTCGGTGTCCAGCGCGTCGGTCCAGCCCTTGTCCCGGATCATGGCCATCAGGACTTTGACCAAGTTGCTCAGAATCTTGACGTCATCGGGCATCGCTTGTGCGGCCTTAAGGAGGCCTAGTAGGCGTTTTCCTGAAACTTGTACATCAGCAGCAACTGATCCGGCCGGGTGGCCAGTTCATAGCAATGGTTTGCCACCTCGGGCAGCGTTGAGGTGTCGTGCATGGCATGCGCCTCATTGAGGTTCATGATGGCGGCATTCAGATGGTTTTTGACATCGTGGACGCCTGAGACAAATAGGGCATGAAATGACATTGGGTGTCCTTTTTGTGGTGGTCCAGGTTGCTATGCAATGCAATCCAGGATGATTCAAATCATCACATGAATTCGTAGGGTCCACAAAACCAGATGGTTGCGCAGGGGAGTCTCGAATAGATGAAGCTGAATTTCTACGGCGTTCCTGATTTCTCATGCCAAGGAGCTACCTTGGCTAGCAACAGCATGCCCGGTAGCGCCAGTGCAAAACATAGGATGAAGAACCCAGCCCAGCCCAGCCACTCGACCAGCCAGCCGGTCGCAGCGTTGGCCACGGTGCGGGGTACTGCCGCCAGGCTGGTGAACAGGGCAAACTGCGTGGCGGTATAAAGCGGGTGCGTGGTGCGTGCGATGAAGGCGACGAAAGCTGCGGTGCCCAGCCCGACCCCGAAGGCTTCTACCCCGATGACCACGGCCAACTGGGCCAGTTCGGCGGCACCTGGCGTCGGATGCTGCCCGCCCCAGGCTAGCCAGGCGAATCCCAGAATGGCAGCCATCTGCATCACACCGAACAGCCACAATGCACGGTTGATTCCCAAGCGCATCATCCATACGCCGCCCAGCAACCCGCCGATGACGCTGGGCCATAAACCTGCGTTTTTGGCGACTAGCCCGATCTGCGTTTTGGAGTAGCCCATGTCGAGGTAGAACGGCGTTGCCAGCGCAGTCGCCATGCTGTCGCCCAGCTTGTAGAAAAAGATGAAGGCCAGCACCAGCAGGGCGGAATTCCAGCCATTGCGGGAGATGAACTCGTGAAAAGGTTCGATCACGGCTTGTTGCAGGGTTCTGGGTGCACCCTGCTTCAGGAGCGGCTCTTGCACCAGCAGCGTCATGGCCAGTCCGGGCAGCATGAACAGTGCGGTGATGATGAATACGCTGCTCCACGGCAAGTGGTCGGCGAGAATCAGGGACAGCGAGCCAGGCACCAGCCCGGCGATCTTGTAGGCGTTGACGTGGATGGCATTGCCTAGCCCCAGTTCGCTTTCCAGCAACAGCTCGCGCCGGTAGGCGTCCAGCACGATATCCTGTGAGGCGCTAAAGAATGCGACCGCGCCTGCCAGGTAGGCGATGGCCCACAAGTCCAGTGCAGGATGCAGCAGGCCCAGCGCCGGGATCGAGCACAGCAGCGCCAGCTGCGAGATCAGCAGCCAGCCTCGGCGGCGGCCAAGCGGAGGGATGTATCGGTCGAACAGGGGCGCCCACAGGAATTTCCAGGTGAACGGCAACTGGATCAAGGCAAACAGGCCGATGGACTTGAGGTCGACGTGTTCCGAACGTAGCCAGGCCGGCAATAAGCTGATCAGGATATACAGCGGTAATCCCGAGGTGAAGCCGGTGAAGATGCAAATCAACATGCGCTTGTTGAACAGCGCGGTGTTCCAGTCTTTGGTTGTCATAGCCGCCACCATACCCGAAAACCCCGGCCCTATGCCACAATGCCGCCATGCTCGAACTTAGCCTCATTTCCGCTTTTATCGTTGGCCTGCTTGGCGGTGGCCATTGTGTTGGCATGTGCGGCGGCATTGTCAGCGCCGTCACGCTTTCCCTGCCGGGCCAGCGGTCGAAGACACCTTTTCTGCTGGCGTATAACGCAGGACGCATTGCCAGCTATGGTCTGGCGGGCGTGCTGGCCGGGTTGGTCGGTGCATCCGGTTTTTTTCTAGATCACGTGTTGCCGGTGGAAAGGCTGTTGTATGGCTTGGCCAGCCTCATGCTGGTGGTGCTGGGGCTCTATCTGGCGGGACTCTGGCAGGGGGTGCTGGTACTGGAGCGGCTGGGGGGCGTGATCTGGAAACGCGTGCAGCCGTTAACGAAGCTACTGCTGCCGCTGCGGTCTGCGCCGCAGGCCTTGGTCCTGGGTTTGGTGATGGGGTGGCTGCCCTGCGGGCTGGTGTACTCCGTGCTGGTGGCGGCACTTGCCACCGGAAGTGCTCTACGGGGCGGCCTGCTGATGCTGGCATTTGGCTTGGGTACGTTGCCGACACTGCTGGCCATGGGGCTGGCGGCCGTGCGTTTAAAGGGATTTCTGCAGCAGCCCTGGGTGCGTCGAATCAGTGGGCTGCTGGTGCTGGGTTTTGGTCTCGTCGGATTGTACCGATTGATTTAAGGCGCGATCCCGCAACGGTACATCGCCAAGCTACCCAGCAGGTTGGGAAACAGGTGGATGGTCTTGCCCTCGGTGATGACAAGCCGCTCACGCACTGTGATGTGATGCTGGCGGCAATAGTTGTCGAAATCGCTGATCGTGCACAGGTGCACGTTAGGCGTGTCGTACCACTGGTAAGGCAGGTTTTTGGACACCGGCATGTTGCCGCCGATGAGCTGAAAACGGTGCTTCCAGAAGCCGAAGTTGGGGAAGGTGACGATGGCTTCCTTGCCGACGCGCAGCATTTCCTGAACGATGCGCTCGGTGTTGTACATGGCCTGCAACGTCTGCGACAGGATCACCACGTCGAACGACTGCGCTTCGAAGCCTGCCAAGCCTTCTTCCAGATTCATCTGGATGACGTTGATGCCATTTTTGACGCAGGCCAGTACGTTGGCATCGTCCTTTTCGACGCCATAGCCGCGTACGCTCTGGGTGTCGCGCAGATAGCCCAGCAGGCTGCCATCGCCACAGCCGAGATCGAGCACCTTGGCGCCCGGGGCGATCCATTGTGCGATGGCAGTAAAATCGCGACGCTCTGAGGCTGCCTGACTGAAATGCACGTGGGCTTGTACGGGAACGTGCGTCATTCCACATTCTCCAGGTAGGCGCGAACAATGTCGTGGTAGTGTTGATCCGGCATCAGGAAGGCGTCGTGACCATGTGCAGCGGTCAGTTCGGCGTAGGTCACGTTGCGCTCGTTGTCCAGCAGCGCCTTGACGATTTCACGCGAGCGCGCTGTCGAGAAGCGCCAGTCGCTGGTGAATGAGATTACCAGAAAATCCGCCTTGGCCTTGGCCAGTGCAGCACTCAGGTTGCCGTCATAGTCTGCGGCCGGGTCAAAGTAATCCAGTGCACGGGTCATGCGCAAATAAGTGTTGGCGTCGAACTCGCCGGCAAATTTGTCGCCTTGGTATCGCAGGTAGGACTCCATCTCGAATTCGACATCGAAGCTGTATTTGATCTCGCCTGTGCGCAACTTGCGGCCAAACTTGGCGCCCATCGCGTCGTCTGAAAGATAGGTGATATGGCCCAGCATGCGCGCGATGCGCAGGCCTCGTCTCGGCACGACGCTATGTTCGTAATAATCGCCGCCGTGGAATTCAGGATCGGTAATGATGGCTTGGCGCGCGACCTCGTTGAACGCCATGTTCTGTGCGGTCAGGTTGGGCGCGGCGGCAATGACCAGCGCATTTCTCACGCGGTCCGGGAATGTCAGCGTCCATTGCAGGGCTTGCATGCCGCCCAGGCTGCCGCCGACCACGGCAGCGAAAGTCTTGATGCCGAGCTGGTCTGCCAGGCGGGATTGTGCGTGCACCCAGTCTTCCACGGTCACCACCGGGAAACTGGCGCCCCAAGGCTTGCCTGTTTCTGGATGGGGGCTGGAAGGTCCGGTCGACCCGTGACAGCCACCCAGGTTGTTGACGCCGATGACAAAAAAGCGATTGGTGTCGAGTGGTTTGCCCGGGCCTATCATGTTGTCCCACCAGCCCGGATGCTTGTCTTCCTCGTGGTGTTTGCCTGCGACATGGTGGGTGCCGGACAGCGCGTGGCAGATCAGTACGGCGTTGCTGCGGTCCGCGTTCAGGGTACCGTAAGTTTCATAGACCAGGACGTAGGCAGGCAACGTGGCGCCGCACTTCAGGGCGAGCGGCTCGCTGAAGTGTGCGGTCTGAGGGGTGACGACGCCGACAGAAGAAATATCACTCATGACGGGATTATACTACGCAGCATGTCGATTCCATCCAACATCAGCCCCTACCTTGGCGTTGCCCCGCAACTGGGCCGGCACGTTTACATCGACAGTTCAGCCAGGGTGATCGGCGACGTGACTTTGGGGGACGATGCGTCAGTCTGGCCGGGCACAGTGATCCGCGGCGACGTGAATGCCATCCGTATTGGTGCCGGCACCAATATTCAGGACTTGTCGGTGCTCCATGTCAGCCACAAATCCACCCGGGACCCCGGCGGAGCGCCATTGACGATCGGCCAGCACGTGACCATCGGCCACAAGGTCATATTGCATGGCTGTACCATTGGCGACGAATGCCTGATCGGCATGGGTGCGATCGTGATGGATAAGGTCGTGATACAACCGCGTGTGCTGGTGGGTGCCGGAAGCCTGGTGCCCGAGGGGCGTGTGCTGGAGAGCGGCCACCTCTATCTGGGCAGCCCTGCCCGGCGTGTGCGGCTGTTGACCGAGGACGAGCTGGCGCGTTTTGCGTACTCTGCGCAGCATTACATCCGCTTAAAAAACAATTACCTGGCAGGCAGTTAGGAAGCGGGTCGGGTATAATCTCGATCTTGGATATTGAATTGAAGGATGCCCCATGCGCATGGAAGTCCATGTACACGGTTATCTAGAGTTGGTTGAAGGCGTCAGCAAGCGTCAGGTAGAGGGCGCGCTGCGTCCCCTGCTCAATTATCTCGATGTAGAACACCTCACCGAACTGAAAAGCCTTGAGCCGGATCAGCCCGGCTTTCAGTTCAGCGACCGTAACTACGCGCTGGAAATGTGCTGCACGCTGGAGGTCGGCCGGAATTTCATGCAGGCACTGGAGGCCGGCATGCAGGCCTTGGGTCGGCTGGTGGAGAATGCGGCGGCCATCGAGGTCATCAGCTATCACGAAGACGGGCAGGACGAGACGCAGCTGATGTTCGTCGGCGCAACGTCCGAGGCGATTCTGGATGCCCAGCGTCGTCATATGCTGCAGGACGTCTCCGCCCTGCTGGCGCGCCATTTCCGTCAGGAAGCGGTAGATGAAGTATTGAAGCTGGTGAGTGATTTGTTTCACCGCGAGCAGAGCAGCGTGGTGCGGGAAGCCCCGGTCGGGGATGATGCGCACGCCAGCCTGCAGATGCCCGACATGCCGGGCAGGCACCGCCTGCATTAATCGGGGCGTCTGCGCCCCATCGTTACCCGTTGTATCCCCGCGAGATCGGCTGCATGGCTGACCGCATCAAAATTCGCCGCCTGCATTAACTTGCCTACACGGTCCGCCTGATCGTAGCCGTGCTCGAACATGAGCCAGCCCCCCGGCGCCAGATGATGCCTAGCCTGCGGAATGATACGGCGGATGTCATCCAGCCCGTCTGTGCCCGAGGCCAGTGCGCTGATCGGCTCAAACCTCAGGTCGCCTTGCGTCAGGTGGGGATCTGCCGAGGCGATATAGGGCGGATTGCTGACGATGACGTCAAAGCTTTCGCCGCCCAGCGCATCGCACCAGTCGCTTTGAATCACCCGCAGGTTGGTCGCGCCCAGTCGCATGGCGTTGGCAATTGCGACGTCAACGGCGGCTTGCGATTGGTCCACTGCGTTGACCAAGGCATACGGGCGTTGCAACGCAATGGCAATGGCAATCGCGCCGCTACCGGTTCCCAGATCCAGAATGCGGCAGGACTGGTTTTGAGGGATGTGACGTAATGCAGCCTCAACTAGGGTCTCAGTGTCCGGTCTGGGAATGAGCACGTCCGGAGTCACGCTGAGATCCAGTCCATAAAATTCCCGATGCCCCAGCATGTAGGCGATGGGCTCGCCCTGCAGGCGGCGCGCGATCAGTGCGTCGAACCGTTCCTGTTGCTCGGTAGTGAGTGCCCGCTCTTCGTGAGAGATTAGCCAGGCGCGGGAAACGCCGCCCAGCGACTCGCGCAGTAGCATCTGCGCTTCGAGACTGGCTTCGTTGCCGGGCATGCCCAATGCCGATGCCAGCTGCTGTCGTGCTTCAACCAGCAGAGCCTGCAGGTGCATGGCTAGATGGTGTCGTCCGACAACGCCGCCAACTGCTCGGCCTGGTGTTCGGCCACCAGTGCGTTGACCAGTTCGTCCAGGTCGCCCTGCATGATGGCGTCGATCTTGTAGAGCGTGAGATTGATTCGGTGATCGGTAATGCGGCCTTGCGGGAAGTTGTAGGTGCGGATGCGCTCGGAGCGGTCGCCGCTGCCGACCAGGCTCTTGCGGGTGGCGGCTTCCTTGGCCTGCTGCTCGCGCACTTGCACGTCCTTGATGCGTGCGGCCAGCACCTTCATGGCCGAGGCCTTGTTGGAGTGCTGGGAGCGGCCATCCTGGCATTCGGCGACGATGCCGGTCGGCAAGTGCGTGATGCGGACGGCTGAGTCGGTTTTGTTGATGTGCTGGCCGCCGGCGCCGCTGGCTCGGAACGTGTCGATGCGGAGATCGGCCGGATTGAGTTCGACATCGGCCACTTCGTCGACTTCCGGCATGATCGCGACGGTACAGGCCGACGTGTGGATGCGGCCCTGGGTTTCGGTTTCCGGCACACGTTGCACCCGATGGCCGCCAGACTCGAATTTCAGTTTCGAATAGGCGCCGTAGCCTTCGACGCGGGCGATGATTTCGCGGTAACCGCCCAGCTCGGATTCGCTGGCGGAAACGACTTCCACCTTCCAGCGCTGACGTTCGGCATAGCGGCTGTACATGCGAAACAGGTCGCCGGCAAACAGGGCCGATTCGTCGCCACCCGTGCCGGCGCGGATTTCCAGGAAAATGCCGCGCTCGTCATTGGGGTCCTTGGGCAGCAGCAGTTTCTGCAGTTCCATCGAAGCCGCTTCCAGTTTCTCTTTGCCGGCCTTGATTTCTTCTTCAGCGAAGTCGCGCATGTCCGGGTCGGCGGCCATTTCCTGCGCCTCGGCGATGTCGGATTCCACCTGCTTGTAGGCGAGGTACTGCTCGACGATGGGGCCCAGTTCGGCGTGCTCGCGGGACAGCTTGCGGTAGTTGTCCATGTTGGCGGTGACGTCCGGGCTGGACAACAGCAAATTGAGTTCTTCCAGGCGGTGGCTCAGCCCCGCCAGTTTTTTCTGGATAGTGGGTTTCATAGAATCTGGTAGAGCTGGCGCATCAGCGATTCAAGTGCTTCGCGATCATCGCCGGTGGTGGCATTGAGGGCATGGCTGGGCGCATGCAGGAACTTATTGGTGATGCTTTGACTGAGCTGCTCAAGGACGTGCTGCGGATCCTCGCCGCGCGCCAGCAGCTTGATGGCTTTTTCCATCTCGTGACGGCGGACGCGCTCGGCCTGGTCGCGGAGGGCACGTATCGTCGGCACCGCTTCGCGGGTTTGCAGCCAGTGCATGAAGTTGTCGACGCGGATATCAATGATGGTTTCGGCTTCGGCGGCAGCTTGCTGGCGGTTGCCCAGGCCTTCCTGCACGATTTGCGCGAGATCGTCCACGGTGTACAAAAACACGTCGTCCAGTTCGGCGACTTCAGTCTCCACGTCGCGCGGCACCGCGAGATCCACCATGAAAATAGGGCGGCGCTTGCGTGCCTTGATCGCCCGTTCCACCATGCCTAGGCCGACGATGGGCAGTTGGCTGGCGGTACAGGTTATGACGATGTCGAATTCGGCCAGCTGGTCCGGCAGGTCTGTCAGCATGATGGCCCGTCCGCCCAATCGCGAGGCCAGGGCTTCACCCCGTTCCAGCGTGCGATTGGCAACCGTGATGGAGGCCGGTTTTTGTGCGGAGAAGTGCTCGGCACAGAGCTCGATCATCTCGCCTGCGCCGATAAACAGGACCTTGAGCGGTTTCAGGTCGCCATAAATGCGTTGCGCCAGTTTGACTGAGGCCGCGGCCATGGAGACGGAACTGGCGCCAATATCCGTCGTGGTGCGGACTTCCTTGGCGACGGCGAAGGTTTTCTGGAACAGCTTGTGCAGCAGCGTGCCCATGGTGCCGGCATGCTCGGCGACTTTGACCGCCTGCTTCATCTGGCCCAGGATCTGCGGCTCGCCCAGCACCATGGAGTCGAGACCGGATGCTACGCGGAAGGCGTGCTTCACTGCTTCGTTGCTGTTCAGCGCGTAGGTGTAGGGTTGTATCGCTGCCGGTTGCAGGCTGTGGTAGTGCGCCAGCCACTCCAGCGCGGCCTGCGGGTTGTCGGTGTTGCAATAGAGCTCGGTGCGGTTGCAGGTGGAGAGAATCGCTGCCTCTTTCACCGGTTGATGCGCGATGAGGTCGTGCAGCGCCTGCCCCAGACTCTCGCTATGGAAAGCGACGTGCTCGCGGATGGAGAGGGGGGCGGTGGTGTGGTTAACGCCAAGGGCAAACAGATGCATGACGCAATTTTCCGTTATCGCGCAGGGTTAAGCAACAATTTCAGACTGTTAGAGGCTGTTAATTGCAGATAGAATTAAGCTTTTGCGTATTTCCGATGGAGTCATCATGAGCAAGCAATTCCGTATCGCCCCCAGTATCCTGTCTGCCGACTTTGCCAAGCTGGGTCAGGAAATCACCGATGTGATCGCCTCTGGCGCCGATATCATTCACTTTGACGTGATGGATAATCACTACGTGCCCAACCTGACCATCGGCCCGTTGGTGTGCAGTGCGATTCGCCCGCTCACCGATGCCATTATCGACGTGCACCTGATGGTGAAGCCTGTCGATCGCATCATTCCTGATTTTGCCAAGGCTGGCGCCAACATCATTACTTTCCACCCGGAAGGTTCCGAGCATATCGATCGCTCCCTGGCACTGATCAAGGACAACGGTTGCAAGGCTGGCCTGGTGTTCAATCCGGCCACCCCGCTGGACTACCTGGATCACGTCATGGACAAGATCGACATGGTGCTGCTGATGTCCGTCAACCCTGGCTTCGGTGGCCAGAAGTTCATCCCGCAAGCGCTGGAAAAACTCAAGCAGGCCCGTGCCAAGATCGATGCCTACACCGAAAAGACCGGCCGTGAAATCTGGCTGGAAATCGACGGTGGCGTGAATACTGCCAACATCGCTGAAATCGCCCGTGCCGGTGCAGACACCTTCGTGGCTGGTTCTGCGCTGTTCGGCGCACCGAAGGACACCGATCCTAACCGTTACAACACCATCGTCGCCGCGCTGCGCGCCGAGCTGGCCAAGGTCTAATCATGCGTCGCGCCTCGCTCCTTCTCGTCCTGTTGCTGTTGGCCGGTTGCGACAAACTGACCGGTGCCGCCGATCAGAAAATCGCAGATGCCGAAGCGATCGGGTTTGCCTGCCGTGTTTCCGGCAAGACGCCGGAAGCCTGCATGAAGGAGAACGAGGCGCAAAGTCCGTCATCGGTGCTTGATGGCTGGAAATCGGCGGATGAGGATATACACTCAGGCAAGGTCGACCCGAATATGAGCAATACCGCTTCCGAAAAGAAGGATGGCGAGGCCGACAAGCCGGCTGAGGGTGAAGACAAACCCGCCGATGACAAGAAGGACGGCGCAACCGCTGATGCCAAAAAAGATGGCAAGGCGGCCGATGCCGCAAAGGACGATAAGGCTCCAAAGGACGACAAGTCCGAACCGACCAAAGAAGAAAAGCCCAAGGCCGACGCCAAGGCTAAACATTAAATCAGCATGAACAACGAATTGAACTTCCCTCTGGCGGTGCGTGCCGTCATGATCGACCTCGACGGTACGTTGCTGAATACCGCACCGGACTTGGCCGAGGCGGCCAACCGGATGCTGGCCGAAATGCATCGCCCACTGGTGCCGACTGAGGTGGTGATGACTTACATCGGCAACGGCGTGGATCGCCTGATCAAGCGCGTGCTGACCGGTGAAATGTATGCGGAGCCGGATGCCGACCTGTTCGCGCAGGCGCGACCGATATACGAGCGCCATTATCTGGCCTGCGTCAGTTTGCATAGCCGCCCCTTCCCGGGCGTCGTGGAAGGCCTCGAAGCCCTGAAAAAAGCCGGATACCATCTGGCCTGCATCACCAACAAGGCCGCAAAGTTTACGCTGCCCTTGCTGAAAGATACCGGGCTGCATGATTACTTCGAGCTGATTCTCTCGGGGGATTCGCTGCCCAAGACCAAGCCGGACCCGTTGCCCTTGCTGCATGCCTGCGCGCATTTTGGTGTCCAGCCTGAACAGATGCTGCTGATCGGCGATTCCCAGAATGATGCCCAGGCCGCGCGTGCCGCTGGCTGCCATATTTTCTGCGTACCGTATGGCTATAATCATGGCGAGCCCGTGGACAAGCTGGATCTCGACCGGGTAGTGGCAAGCGTGTTTGAGGCCAGCCAACTGATTGTGAACGCATGATGCTGCAAATCTTCAATCCGAACCGAACAACCTGGCGATGGTGGTGCTGAACGACTAGCGCCCGGCGCCGTGCAAAGCGCGCCGCCCCTCGAATAAGATTTGGAGATTGACATGCTGCACCGCCTGACCGAACAAGAATTCAATCAACTCGCCAGCCAGGGCTATAACCGGATACCGCTGGTGGCCGAGATCTATGCCGATCTCGATACACCGCTGTCGTTATACCTCAAGCTGGCCAACCGGCCTTATTCCTACCTGCTGGAGTCCGTGCAGGGCGGTGAGCGTTTTGGCCGCTACTCCTTCATAGGCCTGCCGGCCAGGACGCGGATCGTCGCCTACGGCCGCGATGTGCGCGTCGAGCGCGATGGCGTCGTGGTCGAAAGCGTCGCCGATACCAATCCGCTGGATTTCGTCCAGGCCTACCAGGCGCGCTTCAAGCCTGCCCCGCTGAACGGGCTGCCGCGCTATACCGGCGGCCTTGCCGGATACTTCGGCTACGACACGGTGCGCTATATCGAACGGCGTTTGGCAGGCACACAGAAACCCGATGTGCTGGGCACGCCGGACGTACAGTTGCTGCTTACCGAAGAGCTGGCCGTGGTCGACAACCTGGCATCCAGGCTGACATTTATCGTCTATGCCGATCCTGCGCAGCCGCAAGCCTACGCTGCAGCACGCGAACGCTTGAATGTGTTGATTGCCAGTTTGCGTGAGCCGGCCAAAGTGCCCTCTGCGCCGGCCATGCAGCCTGCCGTTGCCGTTTCCGAATTCGGAGAGGCAGGGTTCAAGGATGCCGTGGAAAAAGCCAAGCGCTACATTTTTGATGGTGACATCATGCAAGTGGTGTTGTCGCAGCGCATGTCACAGCCTTTCGAAGCTTCACCGCTGTCGCTCTACCGCGCGTTGCGCAGCCTGAATCCTTCTCCGTACATGTTCTATTACGACATGGGTGATCACCACATCGTCGGCTCGTCGCCTGAAATCCTGGTGCGCTTGGAAGGCGATACCGTGACTGCCCGCCCCATTGCCGGGACGCGGCCGCGCGGCAAGACGCGTGAACAGGATGTGGCGCTGGCGGAAGAACTGCTGGCCGATCCCAAGGAGCTGGCCGAGCACGTGCAGCTCATGGACCTCGGGCGCAACGACGTGGGCCGGGTGGCTGAAACGGGATCGGTCAAGGTCACCGACAACATGGTGATCGAACGCTACTCGCACGTCATGCATATAGTCTCCAACGTCGAGGGCCGGCTGAAGCCAGGCATGGACGCCATCGATGTGCTCAAGGCGACGTTCCCTGCCGGCACCGTCAGCGGCGCGCCCAAGGTGCGGGCGATGGAAATCATCGACGAACTGGAGCCCTCCAAGCGCGGGATATACGCCGGTGCCGTCGGGTATCTGGGATTCAACGGCGACATGGACGTGGCCATCGCCATCCGCACCGCGGTGATCAAGGACAAAACGCTTTACGTGCAGGCAGGTGCCGGCATCGTGGCCGATTCAGTGCCTGAAAGCGAATGGATGGAAACGCAAAACAAGGCGCGTGCGGTGATCCGGGCGGCCGAGTTGGCGCTGGCAGGATTGGATAGTAGCAGCACGCCGTGATCCAGCCTTCCGACAGGCCGGGGGCGATCCACGCTGAACAGGTTCGGTTGCTGTTCAGCGGGATGCCAGTTTCGCTGATCACCAGCGGGCTACTGGCTATGCTGCTGGCTTACGTGCAACTCGCCAGTGTCGGTTTTCAGGCTTCGATGTCCTGGCTGCTGTTGCTGGAAACCACGCTCGTCGCGCGTGCACTGCTCTATTTTTCCTGGCGCCGATCATTCCACAAGGCCAAGCCCCGCAACTGGTTGCTGAGATTCCGTGTCGGCGTTGCTTCCACCGGCATCATGTGGGGGATGGCCAGCTTGCTGCTGGTGCCTGGACAGCACGTGTCCAACCAGACGGCGCTTGCTTTTGCGCTGGCAGGGGTCACCTCAGGTGCGGTGGTGACGTATTCCATCGATTTTTTCAGCACGATGGTCTACATCGTGCCGCTGATGCTGCCGCTTATCTGGCGCTTGTTTTCAGAGAGTACGCAGGCCGGCATTACGATGGCAGGGATGACGCTGCTGTTTATGGCTTTCATCCTGGCGACGGTCCGTCGCCAGCATCGCGGCATGCTGGAAAATATCACCTTGCGGTTCCAGGCCGCTTCAGGCAAAACCATGCTGCAGAAAAAGGAATCCGACCTGCACTTGCTCAATGAGCGTCTGAGTGCGCTGGTCGAGGCGATTCCGGATGCGATTTTCTTCAAGGATGGCAAAGGGCGCTGGCTGATTACCAATGAGGCGGCCAAGCGGTTGTTTGGCCTGCATGATGTCAAATGGCGTGGTCGGACGGATCTTGAGCTGGCGGAGGATAGGCCGGAACTCCGCAAGATTCATGAAGCCTGCCTGGTCGACGATGAAAAAGCCTGGCATGCAAAAGCGCTGACTCTGGTGAGCGAAAGAATGATGGATGAAGACGGCGTCGCACGCGATTTCGAGGTGCGCAAAGTGCCGATGTTCGGGATCGCCGGCGAGCGCAAGGGGCTGGTTGTGATCGGGCGCGACATGACTGAGCAAAAACGTGCCGAGCAGGAGCTACGTATCGCGGCGGCCGCTTTTGATGTGCAGGAGGGCATTATCATTGCCGACGCCGACAATAAAATTCTGCGCGTCAATCGTGCCTTTACGCGGCTCACCGGCTATAGCGCAGATGAAGCCGCTGGGCAGACGCCTTCGTTGCTCAAGTCGGGCAGGCACGATGCGCTCTTTTACGAGCGCATGTGGGAGCAGCTGAGCCGCGACAGTTATTGGCAGGGTGAAATCTGGAACCGGCGCAAGGACGGCCAGATTTTTCCGGAGTGGCTGACGATTTCGGCGATCAGAGATGGGGCTGGGGCCGTGACCCACTACATCGCCGCATTCTCCGATATTACCCAGTACAAGGAAGCGGAAGAGGCCATACACACCCTGGCTTTTTACGATGCGCTGACCAATCTGCCAAACCGACGCTTGTTGCTGGACCGTCTGCAGCAGGCGCTGACGGCGTCAGCACGCCGTAATCAGCATGGCGCCATCCTGTTCATTGATCTCGATAACTTCAAGGCGCTGAACGACACCCGTGGGCACGACGTCGGCGATCTGTTGCTGATCGAGGTCGCGCAGCGGCTGTCCCAGTGCGTGCGCGCCGAAGATACCGTCGCTCGCCTGGGTGGGGATGAGTTCGTGGTGATGCTGGAAGGTCTGAGCGAAATCTCCAAGCCGGCTGCGACCCAGGCCGAGTTGGTAGGGGAGAAGATCCTGGAAGCGCTCGACCAGCCCTATCTCCTGAGAAATTACGAACACCACAGCACGCCGAGTATTGGCGTCAGTCTGTTTCTGGGTGAGCAGGAGACGGTGGAGGATTTGCTCAAGCATGCCGATGCCGCCATGTATCAGGCCAAGCAGTCTGGGCGCAATACGCTGTGTTTCTTCGATCCTGCCATGCAGGCCGCGCTGGAAGCACGCCTCAGTGTCGAGGCGGATTTGCGGCAAGCGTTGCCACAGTTGCAGTTCAAGCTTTATTACCAGCCACAGGTGGACGAGGCGCGCCGCTGCATCGGTGCCGAGGTGTTGCTGCGTTGGGAGCATCCAACGCGCGGGCTGGTTTCGCCAGTGGAATTTATCCCGATCGCCGAGGACAATGGACTGATCGTGCCGATTGGTTTCTGGGTGCTGCAAATGGCTTGTGCACAACTCAAGCGGTGGGAGACCCATCCCCTTGCCAGTACGTTGTCGCTGGCGGTGAACGTAAGCGCCCGCCAGTTCCGTCAGGCAGATCTGGTGGATCAGGTGCAGAGGATTATCTCGCAAACCGGAGTGAATTCGGAGCGCCTCAAGCTGGAGCTGACGGAAAGCACAGTGCTGGACAACGTGAACGACACCATCGCCAAAATGCAGGCGCTCAAGACCATGGGGGTCAGTTTCTCGATGGATGATTTTGGCACCGGGCATTCTTCGTTGGCCCAGCTGAAGCGCTTGCCGCTTGACCAGGTCAAGATCGACCAGAGCTTTGTGCACGATATTGCCAGCGACCCCAACGATGCCGCGATTGTGCAAACGATCATCGTCATGACAGAAACCATGGGGCTGGACGTGATTGCGGAGGGCGTGGAAACCGAAGCGCAGCTGCAATTTTTGCGGCAACACGGGTGCCAGCACTTCCAGGGATACCTGTTCGGCAAGCCGATGCCGCTGACTGATTTCGAGGCGGCACTCGTTTAGGCCTTTCGCTGACAGCCGTTTCCGGCGAAAATAGCAACTAAATTCAATAGGCTTACCAAGATGAAAAATCAAAATAGCTATACCTACGAGGAGTTGCTTGCCTGCGGGCGAGGGGAAATGTTTGGTGTGGGCAATGCGCAGTTGCCGTTGCCGCCGATGCTGATGTTCGATCGTATTGCCTCAATTACCAGCGATGGCGGCAAGTATGGCAATGGCCTGATCATCGCCGAACTGGATGTGAGGCCTGATCTCTGGTTCTTCGGCTGCCACTTCGAGGGCGATCCGGTCATGCCTGGCTGCTTGGGCTTGGACGCCATGTGGCAACTGGTGGGATTTTTCTTGGGTTGGAGCGGTGGCCCGGGTCGTGGTCGTGCGCTGGGCGCCGGTGAGGTGAAGTTTACTGGCCAGGTCCTGCCAACCGGCAAGCTGATCCGCTATCACATTGACATCAAGCGTCTCATCATGCGCAAGTTGGTGATGGGGATCGCTGATGCCCGCATGGAAGTGGATGGGCGCGAAATCTACGTGGCTAACGATCTGCGGGTCGGACTGTTCACGCGTACGGATAATTTCTAGGAGGGCTCGATCATGCGTCGCGTCGTCGTCACCGGGTTTGGCATCGTATCCAGCCTGGGCAACAACAAAGCAGAAGTGCTCGACAGCCTGCGCAGCGGGCGCTCGGGGATTACCTTTCAACAGGAATATGCCGATCAGGGTTTGCGGTCGCAGGTCGCCGGTTCGATCAAGCTGGACGTACAGGAACTGATCGACCGCAAGCTGATGCGTTTCATGGCCAAGGGCCATGCTTACGCCTGGCTGGCGTTACAGGAGGCGATTGCGGATGCAAAGCTGCCGCCGGAACTGGTCTCCAATATCAGGACCGGCCTGATTGTCGGCGCCGGTGGTGCTTCGCACGAAAGCATCATGGAAGGCATCGACACCTTGCGTGAAAAGGGCGTGCGTCGCGTCGGCCCCTACATGGTGACCAAGGCCATGGCCAGCGGCGTCTCTGCCTGTCTTGCTACGGGTGCGCAGATCAAGGGTGTGAATTATTCCATCAGTTCCGCCTGTGCCACCAGTGCGCACTGCATCGGCAACGGTGTCGAGCAGATCCAGATGGGCAAGCAGGATATCGTGTTCGCCGGCGGTGCCGAGGAAGAACACTGGACTTTGTCGTTCATGTTCGATGCCATGGGCGCGCTGTCGAGCAAGTACAACGACACGCCGGACAAAGCCTCCCGTACCTATGACGCGAACCGCGACGGATTCGTGATCTCCGGCGGCGGCGGCATTCTGGTGCTCGAAGAATACGAACACGCCAAGGCGCGCGGTGCCAAGATTTACGCCGAAGTGGTCGGCTATGGCGCGACCTCCGATGGCTATGACATGGTAGCGCCTTCCGGAGAGGGTGCGACACGCTGCATGCAGATGGCGCTGCAAGGCGTCGAAGGTCCCGTGGACTATGTGAATACGCACGGTACCAGCACCCCTGTGGGCGACGTCAAGGAGCTCGAAGCGATTCGCGCCGTGTTTGGCGAAAACGGCCCAGCCATTGCCTCGACCAAGTCATTGTCCGGCCATGCGCTGGGCGCGGCAGGCGTTAACGAGGCGGTCTATACCCTGCTGATGATGGAAAACAACTTCATTGCTGCGTCTGCCAACATCGAAACTCTGGATCCGGCAGCCGAAGGCCTCAATATCGTGCGTCAGCGTATCGACAACGTCAATATTCAGACTGCGGTGTCGAACAGTTTCGGCTTTGGCGGGACCAATGCCACGCTGACCTTCTCCAAGCGGGGGCTGTAAGGACACGCCATGCTGTTGATGTTGGATAACTACGATTCGTTCACCTACAACCTGGTGCAGTATCTGGGCGAGCTGGGTCAGGATGTGCGCGTGTTCCGAAACGACGAAATCACCGTGGAAGAGGTGGGCAAGCTCAATCCTCGCCACATCGTGATTTCGCCGGGGCCCTGCACGCCGAACGAGGCCGGGATTTCCGTGCCTTTGATTCATGAATTCGCCGGCAAGATTCCTATTCTCGGCGTGTGTCTGGGGCACCAGAGTATCGGTCAGGCGTTTGGCGGCAAGATCATTCATGCCAAGCAGTTGATGCACGGCAAGACGTCGCCGGTGTTTCACAACGATATCGGCGTGTTCAAGGGCTTGGCCAATCCGTTCACCGCGACGCGTTACCACTCGCTGGTGATCGAGCGCGAAACCTGTCCGGATTGCCTGGAAATCACGGCCTGGACCGAAGATGGCGAGATTATGGGCGTGCGTCACAAGACGTTGCCAATCGAGGGTGTTCAGTTTCATCCTGAATCCATCCTGACCGAATACGGCCATGAGTTGCTGCGCAATTTTCTGGAAAACACGCGCTGAGCAGGCTGCTTGCTGCACGCCTCCCTGAAAGAAATGAAATGACGATTACCGCGCAGCAAGCGCTGCAACGCACGATCGAGCATAGAGAGATTTTTTACGACGAGATGCTGTCGCTGATGCGACAGATCATGGCGGGCGAGTTGTCGCCGGTCATGACGGCGGCCATCCTCACCGGCCTGCGCGTCAAGAAAGAAACCGTGGGCGAGATTGCCGCCGCAGCGACGGTCATGCGCGAGCTGGTGACCCGGGTCGACGTGCCGCCCCCGCATGAACATTTCGTCGATGTCGTCGGCACCGGCGGTGACGGATCGCATACTTTCAATATCTCGACGGCCACGATTTTTGTCATTGCCGCCGCCGGGGCGCGTGTCGCCAAGCACGGCAACCGCAGCGTGTCGTCGAAGTCCGGCAGTGCCGATGTGCTGGAAGCCCTGGGCGTCAACCTGATGCTGACACCGGCGCAGGTGGCGGAATGCATCCAGGCGACTGGCATCGGTTTCATGTTTGCGCCCAGCCATCACAGTGCGATGAAGAATGTCGCGGCCGTGCGCAAGGAACTGGGCGTGCGCACCATCTTCAATATTCTGGGGCCGCTGACCAATCCGGCAGGCGCCCCGAATACGCTGATGGGCGTGTTTCATCCCGATCTGGTGGGCATACAGGCGCGCGTGATGCAGCGTCTGGGTGCGAATCATGTGCTGGTGGTGCATGGCCTGGACGGCATGGACGAGATCAGCCTGGGCGCGACCACGCTGGTTGCCGAGCTGAAAGATGGGGAAGTCCGCGAATACGAAATTCACCCTGAGGATTTTGGGCTGGCGATGGCGAGTACCCGCCAGTTGCGTGTCGAGGATGCCGAGGATTCGCGCAAGATTCTGCTGGCGACGTTGGACAACCAACCCGGCCCGGCACGCGACATTGTCGCCCTGAATGCTGGTGCGGCGCTTTATGCCGCCAATCTGGCGGGTTCGGTCGCTGAAGGGCTTGTGCTGGCCAAGGACATCCTGGCGTCCGGTGCGGCCCGTGCCAAACTCGATGCCTTCGTGCAATGCACCCGGCAATTTGGAGGCGCGGCTTAAGGTCGCCCCTGTCTGACAGCATGAACGCCGAGACGATGACCCGCTATACCCCCGAGCAGCGCCAAGCGATGGCGTCCGAAAAGCTGGATCAGTTTTTCCAGACCGTTCCGCCAGAACTGAAAGCCCGTGTGGTGTCGCTGCCGCAACGCATCAGCCAGATGAATGCACGCGTTTCGCTCAAGTTGCAGGAAGTATTGCGTACGGCGGATGCCATTTTTGCGCATGCCGGCCAATATGCGGCCTGCGCCCGTGGCTGCGGACATTGCTGCCACGTGCATGTGCCCATCGCCGATTTCGAGGCGCAGTTCATTGCGGATCGTATGGGCATCAAGCCTGTGGCGCTGCAACGCAGCATTCCGCATAACCGTCTGGAATTTTCCGGCGCCACGCCGTGTCCGTTCCTGAAGCAGGGCGAATGCTCGATCTACGAAGCGCGGCCGTTGACTTGTCGCATGCATCTGAATTTCGATGTCGACTCCCACTGGTGCTTGCACGAGAACTGGGACAAGCCGGGTGCTGCCATCCCTCGCCCGGATATCACGCCGCTGATGGAGGCATATCATGGCCTCGCAGGCAAGGCGCGGCCGGTGGTCGCCGATATCCGCGATTTCTTTCCCCATGGAAAAAACGATTAGTTTCTTATGTCCGATATCCTGAAAAAAATCCTGAATACCAAGCATGCCGAAGTGACGGCGGCGATGGCGGAACATCCACTGGTGCTGCTGCGCGGTGAGGCGGAAGATGCATCCCCGGTACGGGATTTCGTCGGCGCCATTCGCGCCAAGATTGCCGCCGGCCAATCGGCCGTGATCGCCGAAATCAAGAAAGCCAGTCCGTCGAAAGGCGTCATTCGCGAGGATTTCCGCCCCGCAGAAATTGCGGCGACTTATGCTGCTCACGGTGCAGCTTGCCTTTCCGTACTCACGGATGGGCAATATTTCCAGGGCAGCTCCGAATACCTGAAGCAGGCGCGGGCCGCCTGTAACATCCCGGTGCTGCGCAAGGATTTCATGATAGACCCGTATCAGGTCTACGAGGCACGTGCGATGGGCGCGGATTGTATTCTGTTGATTGCTGCAGCACTGAGTTTGCCACGCATGCGTGAACTGGAAACCATCGCGCATGATTTGGGCATGGCCGTGCTGGTGGAAGTGCACGACGGTGACGAGCTGGAACTCGCACTGCACCTTGAAACCCCGCTGGTCGGCATCAACAACCGTAATCTGCGTACTTTCGATGTCACACTTGATACGACGCTGGGCTTGCTGGAACGCATTCCTGCAGATCGCATCGTGGTGACCGAGAGCGGCATTTTTACCCCGGACGACGTTGCGCTGATGCGTCGCAACCAAGTACATACCTTCTTGGTCGGTGAGGCGTTCATGCGTCAACCGGATCCAGGCGTTGAACTGGCGCGGGTTTTTGGATAAAGGAAACACCATGACGATCGTGACTGGAAAATATCCCGCTAGCCGACCACGCCGCATGCGCCGTGATGATTTTTCGCGCCGCCTGATGCGCGAGAATGTGCTGACGGCCAATGACTTGATTTACCCCGTATTTGTGCTGGATGGCGAGAACCGCATCGAGGATGTGGCCTCCATGCCCGGTGTGCAGCGCCAGAGTATCGATGTGCTGCTGAAAACCGCAGCAGAGTGCGTCAGGCTGGGCATCCCCGCGCTGGCCCTGTTTCCGGTGGTGGATCAGTCCCTGAAAACGCTGGATGCTGCAGAAGCCTACAATCCGAATGGCCTGGTGCCGCGCACGATCAAGGCGCTCAAGGCGGCCTTTCCTGAGCTGGGCATCATTACTGATATTGCGCTCGATCCCTACACCAGTCATGGTCAGGATGGCCTGATCGACGACAGCGGCTACGTGATGAATGATGCCACGGTGTCAGTGCTGGTGCGTCAGGCGCTGTGTCATGCCGAGGCTGGTGCGGATGTGGTGGCGCCGTCGGACATGATGGATGGCCGCATTGGCGCTGTGCGTCAGGCGCTTGAATTCGACGGCCATATTCATACCCGCATCCTGGCTTACTCTGCCAAATATGCCTCTGCCTTCTACGGGCCGTTCCGTGATGCGGTCGGCTCTGCAGCCAACTTGGGCAAGGGCAATAAGTACACCTACCAGATGGACCCGGCCAATTCCGATGAGGCGCTGAAGGAAGTAGCGCTGGATCTGGATGAGGGCGCCGACATGGTGATGGTCAAACCGGGCATGCCCTATCTGGATATTGTTCGCCGGGTGAAGCAGGAGTTCGGCGTGCCGACCTTTGCCTATCACGTGAGTGGCGAATACGCGATGCTTAAGGCCGCCGCGCAAAACGGCTGGCTGGATGAACGGTCATGTGTGCTGGAAGCCATGCTCTGCTTCAAGCGTGCGGGGGCTGATGGTGTCCTGACTTACTACGCCATGGACGTTGCGCGCTGGCTGAAAGGCTGACGACCGTTTAGTGCGGCGAGCCGGCGATACGCTCGCGTTCCAGCTTGATGATGTAGCGCTGAATCAAGGCTTGCATAGCAGGACGCAAGTCCACGAACTGGCAGCCTGAACGCAGCGTTTTATGACCGTTCTTGAGGGTGACCTCAAATGTGCTCTGTATCCGCAGGGTCGCTTCCAGTACACCGACGCCCGGCAAATTGATGCGGCATCCGGGCATCATGTCGCCAGGTTTGAACTCAACGCCTGGTGGGCTGCCAATGATAATCCCAATACCGCCCGCGCCAATGTCGGAGAGCGGGATCTCGATCGAGCGACCTTCCCCCATTGGCACCTGACACTTGAGTGGATTGGCGATCGGCGTTGTCAGGCGATAGTATTCGCGTCGCTGCAACTGCAGGATCTGATCCGGAAGCTTGATCTGGAAAGCGTTGCCGTTGTCGAACGTTGTCGATTCGATCTGGTGCGTGACAAATTGCACCTTCACACTGTCGAGCGAGGTGACGAAGATGATCTTTTCTGTTGCTAGGATGCGCTTGTTGAAGGTCTCATTGGAGCCATAATCCAAAAACACCAGGTTTTTGTCTGCATCGACATCGAGCACTGAGGTGAGCAATAGATCCTGGCCGTGATTGAAAAAGGCGCTGACCATTTCGTTACGGTGCGCGAGTCCACGAAGTATGCGCAGGATATCCAGGCGGTTATGGACGAGAAAACGGGTGTCCTCCAGCGAGGAGGTTAATTCAAAGCTGATGTTTGGTTCGATCTGTTCGGTCATGCGGTTTCTTCTACCAAGGAACTGACAGTCTGGATAGCGGCGCGGGCGAGCATACCCCCGCCGGTAGCGTTGCGTGGTGCGCTTCTGAGGTCGTCTGTCTCAAAAACGCAGAGGCGTATTGTGCCATGGGCGCCGTCTAGTGCGAATACTGGCAAACGTCTCCGCTCATGACCGAAGCGCCAGGGCTTTTCTTCCATCTGGTAGGGGATGTTGGCGTTCAGTAAAAACAGCTCGACATCTTTGAGGCTGTCGACAAACAAGTGAATTTCCGTCTCGGCGTAGCGCCCTGCGGTGCCGTCCAGGACAGCGCCGGCAAGATGAGGGTTGAATTTCTCGAATCGGCGCATGATGGCGAGGGCTTCGCTGCGCAACTGGTGCAAGTGCTGCGGTTGCTCATCGCTGCGAAATATTTCATGGTGCAGCTTGAGTTCCTGCTCGATTTCCGCATTGGTTGGCAGGCAGCGGTCATCCGTAGCCCCCAGCTGCCGTGCCGCCTTGCGCTTGGCATAGGCGTAATCCTGAGCGCCTTCTTCCGCCATCATACGCGCGGCCTGTTGAGCGATCATCTGCCTGAGTTGTTGTGTTCGGGCTGCGCCGGACATGGTGTGTTAGCGCAACCGACCGTTAGTAAAGCAGGTCAGGTTGCAACTCCTCGCCCATCTTGGCTTTTCCTGAGTCTGGGATGTCTTCGGATCCTGCGTCAGGCGGTGGGAATTCATTATAAAAATACTCAAACAGGCCACTGTCGCTGTCGCTGACGCGTTGTCCGGTGGCGGGGTTGATCTTCAAGTAGCTCACGCCATCAGGTACTGGATAGGGCTGGTCTGGCACGCCCTTCAACGCCTGCGACATGTAGGTGATCCACATCGGCAGTGCAGCATGCCCCCCGGTTTCCTGTCCGCCGAGGGAGCGAGGCTGGTCGAAGCCGATCCAGGCAACGGCGACCTGACCGGGGTTGAACCCGGCAAACCACGCGTCCATCTGGTTGTTGGTGGTCCCGGTTTTGCCTGCCAGGTCGTAACGGCCGAGCTCGCGGGCCTTGGCTGCAGTGCCGATGCGCGCCACATCCTGCATCATTGAGGTCATGATGAACGCATTTCTCGGGTCTATGACCTGTGGCGCGCCGTTTCCGGCGACCACGGGTTTTGCCTGCTCGATCAGCTTGCCGTTGCTGTCGACGATCTTCTCGATCAGGTAAGGGGTAACGCGGTAGCCCCCGTTGGCAAAGACGGAGTAAGCGCTAGCCATCTGCCATGGCGTGACAGAGCCTGCACCCAAGGCCATGGCAAGGTAGGCCGGATGGTCTTTGGCGGCAAAGCCGAAACGGGTGATGTAATCCTGCGCGTAGTCCACGCCTATCCCTTGCAGGATGCGAATGGAGACCATGTTCTTGGACTTGGTCAATGCAGTACGCATCCGCATCGGACCTTCATACTTACCATCGAAATTATGAGGTTGCCAGGCTTGCCCGCTCCCCGTTTCCTCTGCAGAGAGCACCAGAGGTTCGTCTTCGATCACGCTGGCGGCGGTAAAGCCTTTTTCAAGCGAGGCCGAGTAAATGAAGGGTTTGAAGCTGGAACCTGGCTGGCGCCACGCTTGCGTGACATGGTTGAATTTGTTGCGGTTGAAATCGAATCCACCCACCAATGCGCGTACTGCGCCGTTCTTTGGATCCATGCCGACGAGCGCAGCCTCGACCTGGGGAAGCTGGGTCAATTCCCACTTGCCATCGACTTCGGTAACGCGTATCAGGGCGCCGCGTTTCAATTTTTGCTTGGCGGCGTCTTTTTCGCTCAGCAATTTCTTGGCGGGTGCCAGACCTTCTCCCGAGATTTCGATTGGACCTCCGTCTTTGCGGTAGGCCTTGATGCGTTGCGGGCTTGCTTCCATGATGACGGCGGGTATCAGGCCATTTGAAGCGTCGATGTCGGCAAGCGCATCGTCCATGGCCTCTTCCATTGAATCCTTGCTCGCATCAATCTTGAGCATGCCTTCTGGACCGCGATAGCCATGACGTTTGTCGTAATCGAGAATGCCCTGCAGAATGGCCGCGTTAGCGGCTTCCTGATTGGATTTGCGGATCGTGGTGTAGACCTTGAGGCCACTGCGGTAGATGTCATCCTGATAGCGATCGAACATGGCCTGTCGAACGATTTCCGAGACATAATCTGCAGCCAGCTCGCGCACCTGGCGCGAATGTTTTACCCGGCTGGGCTGCTCCATGGCCTCTTTGAACTGGTTGTCATCAATGAACTTGAGTTCGTGCATGCGACGCAACACGTAATGTTGCCGCGCTTCAGCACGTTTTGGGTTCACCAGCGGGTTGTAGCGTGATGGCGCCTTGGGGAGGCCCGCGAGCATGGCAATGTCGGCAACCGTCAACTTTTCCAGCGGTTTGCCGTAATAAACCTGTGCCGCAGCAGCAAAGCCGTAGGCGCGCTGACCAAGATAAATCTGGTTGATATACAGCTCCAGAATCTGGTCTTTGGTCAGGAAGTGTTCGATCTTGATGGCCAGCAAGGCCTCGCTAAGCTTGCGTTTCAGGGTTTTTTCGCCGGAAAGGAAAAAGTTGCGGGCGACTTGCATGGTGATGGTGCTGGCACCCTCTTTTGCACCGCCGGCGCTGAGGTTGGCCAGTGCGGCGCGCAGCACGCCAACGGTGTCTACACCGCCATGCTGGTAAAAGCGCTCATCTTCGGCAGCCAGAATCGATTGTTTGAGCGCGATCGGTACCTCGTTGATCTTGACGATGGCACGTCGCTCTTCACCGAATTCGCCCAGCAGATAACCGTCTTCGGTATAGACGCGCAATGGGACTTTGGGACGGTAGTCGGTCAGCGCATCAAGCGAAGGCAGGTCGGGGTAGATTAGAATGCCGGCAAGGGCAACCAGTGCGGAAATTGCCAGGCCGGCAACGACTACAGCAAGCAGCAGAAGCTGCCACAACTTTTTCGGCAACATTCGGTAGGTATCTTGCAAAAATGAGCGAGATGCACATTATAAACGCCCTCGACACTAATTTTAAAAACAAAAATAAGCTTTACACGACCAATAGTTGTTGCTAGCATCTAACGTAAATTATCCGTATTGCGCGTAACTAACCAATACAGAAAGGGAATTTCGGTTTGAAATTCGACTTTTTCAGTGAAAGTACTCCACCACTGATCGGTGTCGACATTAGTTCCGCCTCAGTAAAAATGGTGGAATTGTCCGATGGTGGCAAGGGTGTCTACCGTATCGAAAACTATGCCATTGCGCCGCTTGCCAAGGACGCGGTGGTGGATGGCAATATTGCGGGCCTCGACCAAGTGGGTGAGGCGGTCAAGCGCGCATGGAAAATCCTCAATTCACGCGAAAAAAGGGTGGCGTTGGCACTTCCGGCTGCCGCTGTGATCAGCAAGAAGGTACTGATGCAAAAGGGCCTTCGCGAGGAGGATATGGAGCTTCAGGTCGAGGCTGAGGCTAACCAGTACATTCCGTTCTCGCTGGATGAGGTCAACATCGATTTTCAGATTCTGGGCGATTCTCCTGCAAGTCCGGATGAAGTCGAAGTGATCATTGCCGCGTCGCGCAAGGAGAAAATCCAGGATCGAGAAGCGGCAGCAGAGGCCGCAGGTCTCAAGGTGGTCGTCATGGATGTCGAGACCTACGCGACCGAAGCGGCCTACAGGCTGGCAGCGAACCAGTTGCCGAATGCCGGCCGTGACCAGACGGTAATGATCGTCGATATCGGTGCCGTGATGATGCACATCAACGTGTTGCACAACAATCAGTCGGTATACATACGCGAACAAAGCTTTGGTGGAGCACAGTTGACCACCGAAATCCAGCGTCGCTTTGGGTTGTCCAATGAGGAGGCCGAAATGGCGAAGCGTCGGGGTGGCTTGCCCGACAGCTATGAATCGGAAGTCCTGCAGCCCTTTATGCAGTCGCTGGCCTTGGAAGTGGCGCGCGCGTTGCAGTTCTTTACTAGTTCGACCCAATACAACCGTGTCGATCACATCATGTTGGCCGGGGGGTGCGCGTCGATCACTGGTATCGATGCTGCGGTCGCGGAGCGTACCCAGGTCAACACCATTGTGGCGAATCCTTTCGTCAATATGACACTGTCCAGCAAGATCAAGCAGCAGCAACTTGCCTCGGATGCGCCTTCCTTGATGATTGCATGTGGCCTTGCGATGCGGAGGTTTGACGAATGATACGCATCAATTTACTCCCCCATCGGCAAATTAAACGTGCCGAGCGACAACGTCAGTTTACGCTGATGTTGATCATGACTATGGTTGCTGCGTCGGCAATTGTTTTTATGGGATTGACCTACATCGATACACAGATCGATATGCAAAAGAGTCGTAATAATCGCCTAGATGTTGCGATTGCACAGTTGGATAAGGAAATCGACGATATTAGAAAGCTTAAAGAGCAAATTCGTAGCGTTCTTGATCGTAAGCGGGTGGTTGAAAATTTGCAGAGTGATCGGAGTCAGGCCGTTATTTTGTTAGATGAACTTGCGCGCCAACTCCCGGAAGGGGTGTTCCTTAAATCTATTAGGCAGCAGGGTAACGAGGTGATGCTGGAAGGTGTTGCCGATACCAATGCGCGAGTGGCAACTTTAGTGAGAAATCTCGGAAATTCTCAGTGGCTCGAATCCCCCCTGCTAATAGAAATCAAATCGATAGAGTCTAAGAACATTAAGCAAAGCGCCTTTACGATGAAGGTCAACCAAAAGGCCAATAAGCCTGTAGAACCTGCAAAAGTGCAAGGCAGAGGTAAGATGCCATGAGGCTTGAGGATTTCAACAGAATAGACCCAAAAAACATGGGGAGTTTGCCTCCCCCGGTAAAGGCCGTTCTACTTGCTGGGTTTCTAGTTCTTCTCATTGGCGCAGGCTATTGGTTTCTTTGGCAACCAGCACTTGAAGAGCTTGATCAGGCTAGAAACAAGGAAACGCAACTAAGGGAGGTCTTCCTTACGAAAAAGGCGGAAGCAGTAAATTTGCCCGCCTATAAACAGCAAATGGTCGATATTGAGCGAACCTTTGGTGCTTTGCTTAGACAGTTGCCAAACAAATCTCAGATGGATGGGTTGCTAACGGATATTAATCAGACAGGACTGGAGCGTGGGCTTGAGTTTGAACTGTTTAAGCCGGGGCAGGAGAAAAAGGCCGAATTTTATGCAGAAATGCCAATTTCTATCAGAGTAACAGGTGGCTATTATGATCTTGGTGCTTTTGCTTTCGGGATATCCAAACTTTCGCGGATCGTGACGCTTAACGATCTGAAAATCGTCCCCACAACAGCAAAGGGTGGCAAAGATGGTGATCTGATGGTCGAGGCGGTGGCAAAGACCTTCAGGTATTTGGATGCGAGTGAAATAGCACCCAAAAAGAAGGAATTGAAAGGACAGAAATAGCGTGTGCTTGGATACATTAAAAGTTTTATGGAGATAAGCCTGTGAAAGCGTGGATTGTTTGTGTCCTGCTGACTATTTTTGTCACTGCTTGTGGATCAAAAGAGGGCGATGACCTTGATAAATTTATGAAGGAGTCGGGCAAGGATCTGCGTGGTAAGGTGTCTCCATTACCTGAGGTAACGCCCTTTTCGCCTGTTGAGTTTAACAAGGATGGGCAGTTGAATGACCCATTTAAACCACGCAAGGCACAGACGACTAAATCAGGTGGTCTGCAGCCAGACTTGAATCGCCCGCGTGAAGCAATGGAAGCGTTTCCCCTTGAAAGTCTGAAATATGTTGGCAGTCTGAAGCGGGGGAAACTCAAATATGCGCTGCTTAAGGCACCGGATAATGCAGTCAATCAGGTCGCGATTGGTAATTATGTCGGGCAGAATCTCGGTATGGTGGTCGATATCACCGACAACGAAATAAAGATCAAGGAAATTGTGCAAGACGAACTCTCCGGTGACTGGATTGAGCGTGCTGCGAGTATTAGTTTGCAGGAATAGAAACTGGAGTGATGAGCATGGGAAAATTATTCAAGCAAATGGGTTTGGCAATCATCGGGTGCCTTATCTTAGTGGCCCTGGGTGTCCAAGCGGCTGCTCAGCAGGAAGAGGCTCAGGTTACAAACAAAATCGAAAAAATAGATTTCTCCAGTTTGTCCGGCGGTAAGGTCAACATCAAGGTGACGCTGACCCAGCCGTTGGAGAATGCCCCCGCTGGATTCGCACTCAACAACCCACCGAGGATCGCACTTGATTTTCCCAACGTAGGTAATGGAACTCAAAAGACTTCTTACGCGGTCGATCAGGTAATGCTTCACAGTCTTAGTCTTGCGCAGGGCAAGGGACGTACTCGTATGGTGCTGGACTTGACCAAGGTGTCAGCATATACCACTAGTCTTAGTGGCAATGAAGTGTCAATTCTCTTGCAGCCACAGGAGGGTGTTGCCTTGCCGCAAACGAATGTGACCAAGTTTGCCGAAGCAGTTGTTGCTGATCAGAAGCATGTGCTCAATGCCATCGATTTTATGCGAGGTAAAAACGGCGAGGGGCGCGTGGTGGTAGATTTGTCAGATGTAGGTACCGGCATCGATATGCGCCGTCAGGGCAATAATATTATTGTTGATTTTATCAATACCGATATCCCGGCGAATCTTGAGCGACGCCTCAATGTCGTCAATTTCAACACGCCAGTACTGAATGTCGATGCGATGAAACAAGGCAAGAATGCACGCCTGATCATCGAACCCAAGGGCAACTGGGAGCATTCCTCCTATCAGGCTGACAAGAAGTTCATTGTTGATATAAAACCGATTATTGAAGACCCAAACAAACTGGTTCAGGGATCGCGCAAGGGGTATACGGGCGACAAACTGTCGTTGAATTTCCAGAATATCGAGGTTCGCTCAGTATTGCAGGTGATTGCCGATTTCACCGGCTTCAATATTCTGACCAGCGATACCGTGAGTGGTAACCTGACCCTGCGCTTGAAGGATGTTCCCTGGGATCAGGCCATGGATATCATCATGGAGAGCAAGGGGCTTGCCATGCGCAAGACTGGCAATGTGATCTGGGTTGCGCCTTCAGATGAACTGGCCACCAAGGAAAAAATGAAGCTGGAGGCACTGCAGCAGATCGATGATCTTGAGGCCATGCACACAGAAGTTTTTGCCTTGAAGTATCAGAAGGCGGATGACTTCAAAAATATCTTGACTGATGCCAAGCAGAAAATTCTTTCCAAGCGAGGTAGCGCCGTGATTGATGCCCGCACCAATACGCTTTTTGTTCAGGACACTGCTAAGCATTTGGATGAGGTGCAGAGGTTACTTAACATCGTGGATGTCCCAGTTAAGCAGGTGTTGATCGAAAGCCGCATCGTGATTGCGGATGAGAGTCTGCAAAAAAGACTGGGCGCTAAATTTGGGCTACAAAAACAGGGCGGGACCGTGTCTATTGCGGGGTCGATTGATCAGGCTAGGCAGCTTTCCAACGTTCAAGGTGGCGCTGCATCGGCATTTGGTAGTACGTCAGATTTAATGACAAACTTGCCGGCCACAGGTGCTGGTCTGGGTCAGGTGGCCGTGAGTATTTTTAATAAGGGCCTGGGCGCATTGATCAATCTTGAGGTTGAGGCGTCTGAGGCGGACAACAAGAGTAAGACCATTTCCAGCCCGCGTGTCGTGACGGCCGACCAGAAGAAAGCCACGATAGATTCGGGCGTGGAAATTCCTTATCAGCAAGCCTCCAGCAGTGGCGCTACTAATGTTTCATTCAAGAAGGCCACATTGACACTGGATGTCACGCCGCATATTACGCCGGATGACAAGGTCAGCATGGACCTTGAAGTGCACAAGGATTCCGTGGGCGACATCTTCAACGGTGTCCCATCCATCAATACGAGAAAAGTGACCACGCAAGTAATGGTGGGGAATGGGGAAACTGCCGTGCTGGGTGGGATTTACGAAGAAACCAAGACGGATACGATCAACAAGGTTCCATTTTTTGGTGACCTCCCAGTGCTTGGCCATCTGTTCAAAAGAAACATCAACGACTCCACTAAGACCGAATTGCTGATATTCATCACTCCCAAGGTGATGCAGGACTTGATCTAAAGCTGTATTTCTTGATTCAGGCTGCTTCGGATAAAATGCCCGTCATGAAAGTGACGGGCAATTTTTTTCTAATCGGCTTGATGGGGGCGGGAAAAACCACCGTCGGGAAGATTCTTGCCAAACATTTGCACAAAACATTCTACGACTCGGATCATGAAATCGAGCACCGGACCGGGGTCCATATCCCCTTGATTTTTGAGTTGGAGGGTGAGGCCGGATTCCGCAAGCGTGAGTCATCGACGATCGAGGAGTTGGTCAAGTTGAATGACGTCATCGTGGCCACCGGTGGTGGTGCCGTACTGGCCAAGCAGAACCGGGAGAACCTGAGTCAGAATGGCACGGTCATCTACTTGTGCGCGCAGCCAGAAGAACTCTACCACCGCACGCGCGGCGACAAAAACCGCCCTTTACTTCAAACGGATGACCCGCGTGCAAAACTGGAGCGACTGTTTGCCGAGCGCGATCCTCTGTACAGGGAAATCGCGGATATCGTGATCGATACTGGCGAGCAATCCGTCAATACCATTGTGACCCAATTGGAAACCCTACTGAATTCCTATGCAGACACTCACCGTTGAACTGGGCGATCGTGCCTACCCCATCCATATTGGTCAGACATTGCTGTCACGTGCGGAGTTGATACTCCCTTATCTCAAGCGTAAGCAAGTGGCAGTAGTCACCAATACGACCGTCGCACCCCTGTATCTGGAGAAATTTGCGGTGCCGCTGGAAGCTGCCGGTGTCAAAGTATTGCGTATCGTGTTGCCGGACGGCGAGCAGTACAAGAATGGCGATACGCTGAACACTATCTACGATGCTTTGCTTGCGCATCGTTGCGAGCGCAATACGACATTGATTGCCTTGGGTGGTGGTGTGATTGGAGACATGACAGGCTATGCGGCAGCGACATTCCTGCGAGGGGTGCCCTTCATTCAGGTACCAACGACCCTGCTGTCTCAGGTGGACTCCTCTGTCGGCGGCAAGACGGGGATTAATCATCCACGTGGCAAGAACATGATAGGCGCCTTCTATCAGCCGCAAGTGGTGCTGGCGGATACCGAGACATTGAATACTTTGCCGAACCGTGAGTTATCGGCCGGATTGGCGGAAGTCATCAAGTATGGCTTGATTCGCGATCTTCCTTTCTTTGAATGGCTGGAAAACAATATGCCACGTTTGGTGGCCCGCGATCCGGAGGCGCTGGCCTACGCAATCCATCGGTCCTGTGTCAACAAGGCTGAAGTGGTGGCGGCAGATGAGCGTGAGGGGGGCGAGCGGGCCCTACTTAATCTCGGGCACACGTTTGGACATGCAGTCGAGAACGGCATGGGCTATGGGGTTTGGCTGCACGGCGAGGCCGTGGCGGCGGGCACCATGATGGCTGCCGATCTTTCACGACGCATGGGCTGGCTGAGCGATGCCGATGTGGCGCGTACGGAACGGCTGTTTCAGGCGGCCAATCTGCCGACGAAGGCGCCTGCCTTGGGCGTTGAGGTCTACCTGGATTTAATGGGGCTGGACAAGAAGGTCGCCGATGGGCAGATACGCTTCATTCTGCTTCAAGGCATAGGCAAGGCAGTGATGACCGGGGATTACCCACAGGCCGCCTTGCGGGAAACACTCTCGCTGTTATGAAATCGTTGGCTGCTTACGCCGCACACCCGGAACAGACGCTGGGAAGAAAACACCCGGAGCCCGCACCTGAAGGTCGTAACGAGTTCCAGCGCGACCGCGACCGCATTATTCACTCCACGGCATTCCGCCGTCTGGAGTACAAGACGCAGGTGTTCGTGAACCATGAAGGCGATCTGTTCCGGACGCGGCTGACGCATAGCCTGGAAGTGGCCCAGATTGGACGTGGTATTGCCAGGAATCTGGGTCTGCACGAAGATCTAGTCGAGGCGATTGCCTTGGCGCACGACCTTGGCCATACCCCTTTTGGCCATGCCGGTCAGGATGCCTTGAATGAGTGCATGCGCGACCATGGCGGATTCGAGCACAACCTGCAGTCGTTGCGCGTGGTGGATATGCTGGAACAGCGCTACGCCGAGTTTGACGGGCTGAATCTGACCTTTGAGGTGCGGGAGGGTATCCTCAAGCATTGCTCGCAACAGAACGCGCGTCTGCTCGGCGATGTCGGTCAGCGCTTTCTCGACAAGGGTCAGCCGTCATTGGAGGCGCAGGTCGCCAACCTGGCCGACGAAATTGCCTATAACAACCATGATGTCGATGATGGCCTGCGGTCTGGGCTGATCACGTTGGCACAACTGTCGGAAGTCACGCTTTTTGCCCGCCATCTGGCTGAGGTGCAGGAACGCTATCCGGGGCTGAGCGAGCGTAAGCTGGTGCATGAAACCGTACGACGCATGATCAACGCGCTGGTGCAGGATCTCTGTCGCCAAAGCGGGGAAAATATTTCTGCTGCGAATCCGGCTTTTATCAGTGATGTGCGCAGCAGTGGTGCGCTGATCGCCTTCAGTGACGATATGCAGCAGCAGCAACGCGAACTCAAACAGTTCTTGCGAGCCAACCTTTATCGCCACTATCGCGTCAACCGCATGAGCAGCAAGGCACAACGCATCATCCGTGAGTTGTTTGCCGTTTTTGATGAAGATCCAAGCTTGATGCCTGACGATTTCCAGGCCCGCTCCAAAGAAGACAAGCCGCGGGCCGTCGCCGATTACATCGCCGGGATGACAGACCGTTATGCGATCCGAGAATACCGGCGACTGTTTACCGTAGAAGAGCAGCCGCTCTAGCTGATCTTCGCGCCCAGCAGATTGCCGATCAGATAAGTCACCGATCCTGCAGCGCTGCCGATCAGCAGCATGCGCAACCCCCCAAGCAGGGCATTCCGGCCTGTAAACAACGAGAGTGTGGCGCCAACACCGAACAAGCTGAGCCCGGTCAGGACAATCGAAATCAACAAGGGATGGCGATGCGCATCCAGCAGGTAAGGCAAAAGTGGGATCACGCCACCGGCGACAAAGGCGAAGAACGACGAGATCGCTGCAGCCCAGGGCGAACCGAGTTCATCCGGGTTCAGGCCGAGCTCCTCGCGCGCCAGCGTATCCAGCCCCATTTCAGGGTCGGCGATCATGCGCCGGGCGAGGTCTTTAGCTTCGCCTTCTGGCAAGCCTCGGGCCATGTAGATCAGGGCGAGCTCTCCGGCCTCTTCCTGCGGATATTGCGCTAGTTCATCTCGTTCCAGACCGATCTGGTACTCGAACATCTCGCGCTGGGAGCGCATGGAAACGTATTCCCCGGCAGCCATGGAGAAAGCACCTGCCAGCAGTCCGGCTACGCCCGTCAACAGAATGACCGCGCTGTCGCTCGCGGCCCCTGCGATCCCCATCACCAGACAAGCAATAGAGACAAGGCCGTCGTTGACGCCGAATACGGCTGCACGCAAGCTCCCGGAGGCAACGCCGCCGCGGTGGCTTGCGCCAACTTCAGACAGTGTGGTTGGCATGACGTGGCCATCGGGATGCCTGCTTGAATATACCGATAAGCCGCGAATCTTGATCGCAGCCAGGACGGGCTTGATCTTGCGTGCGCCCAGTTTTCTAATCAGCCAGGCTACAATTCTGACGCGCAGGTCGGGGCGATATTTTTCTGGGGCCTGAAGGCCTGACTTCTTCAGTTCATGGATCCACAGCTCGGCCTGGTTGTCCGCCTCCTTGGCTAGTTCAAGAAACAACAGTTGCCTCGGCGTGCCGCTTTCCTGGTCGGAGATAATGCGGTACAAATAGGCAGAGCGTTTTTCTGCCTTCCAGCTGTCAACTGCATGCATGGTGGGCCTCATGATTTATCGTTGCTACGATACTAGATCGCTCCAGCAATGTGCTGGGTGAGTACGGTAACACACCCTGCCAGATCGGTAATTGTGCGGGCAATCTTGAGTATGCGATGGTAGGCGCGCGAGGACAGATTAAGTAGCTAATCGCTTGTTTGAGCTAAACAGCCCCGGCGTGGTCCTGCGTGCAGTACGTCTCTGTCTCTCTGGTGCCGGGTTGTGCGTTGGCCTTGCCTTGACGTGCGCGCTGCAGATGTCGGGCGACCCGGCCATCGACACGCTGTGATCACCGGTGGCAGCGATTTCCAATGCCCGTTTCGGCCGTCGCTGACCTTTAACTTCGGAGAGGTAAGAACTAAGTGGCGGTGGTGGTCTGCGTCTGGCTTGACAGTCGAGTGAGCGATGCCTGACCGGATAGGTGGCGCAGACTTCAAGTAGGGTTTTTGCAGGATAGATTTCAGTGCTTTGCACCAGCGCGACTTCAGATGCGCTTTCTTGGGGCAGGAAATTCAAATCGCACTGTCTGCAGTGCTGCGCGTATGCGATCCTTACTTTCTTTTACTTCCGACTTGGGCAAGCCGACGATCTGAAAACAGGGCGGGTCGTTGGCGAGGTGCACCTCCACGGTCACTAGTGGTGCATCCATGCCGGACAGCGCCCGGCTATGCAGCACAGCGAGCCTCATTACTCTTTGGCGGCAGGGCTGGCCTCCAGAGAGGCGAGCCGTTGTTCAAGCTGGTTCAGTTGCTCACGGGTGCGTTGCAGTACCTGCGCTTGAACGTCGAATTCTTCTCGCGTGACCAGATCAAGCTTGGCAAAAGCAGCTTGCAGCAAGGGTTTTAAGTGCTTCTCGATGTCAGCCATGGGTGACTCGGTGATCAGTCCGCTGATGCGCCGGCTGATGTCATCAATAATTTTGTTATCCAGCATAGGGTGTGTTCAATAAAGAGATAGATGCCAGTTTAACAAAGTTGGCGGTTTGGGGAGGCTTCCTTAAATGCACCATGCCGGTGCACTATGCCAGAGTGGTGCACAAAATAAATGCCGGACGTTAATTGGCTTGCGACTGGTGTTGATGTAACTGGTTGATCTAAAAAAAATAATATGTTGGCATGGCTGTTGCTTATTGATGTTCGTAGGATATTTGATATGTATTTACTTTGGATGAAAGGAAGTCTCATGAACAAGAAACTTATTTCGCTTGCGGTGCTTGGCGCATTGTCATCGATGTCCTGTCAGGTGTTTGCTGATGAAGCCGCAGCACCTGAGGCTGCAGCACCTGCTGCTGCCGCTGCTCCGGCTGCAGCCGCTGCCGCTCCGGCTGCACCTGTCATGAATGGTCCGGGGATGAACTTCCCCTTGGTAGGCAATGCCACCCCACTGAGTTTTGATGCAGGTCCGATTGGCAAGGTCTATGTATCTGGTGCCGTGTCGGCAATCGGTCTCTCTCAGAATCACGCGACCGGTGTCTCTTATCCAGGCAGCATTACCAAAAATACGACAGGTGATTTCTCGAACGCACAAGTCATCCTGCAGAAGGTGGATGGGCTGGTGCAGTTTTACGTGCAAGCTGGGGGCTATTCCCTGCCAGTCGTTGGCACTTCCTATCTGAAGGCTTCAAAAACGACTGACCACGAATTTGGCGTGATCCCCACGGCTTATATCAAGATTGCACCAAACGATTCCTTCTCTATCCAGGCCGGTAAGCTGCCGACCTTACTGGGTGCGGAATACACCTTCACCTTCGAGAATACCAATATTGAACGTGGTTTACTCTGGAACCAGGAGAATGTGTTTACACGCGGTGTACAAGCCAACTATAGCGCCGGCCCATTGGCTGTCTCGGCATCGGTCACGGATGGTTTTTACTCAAAAGACTATACCTGGCTGACCGGTTCGGTGGCTTATACCATCAACGACAGCAACTCGGTTTCTGTGGTTGCCGGTGGCAATCTGGATAAAAATAATGTACCAGATAGCATTAATGGCTATACAACCCCGCTCGCACAAAACAGTGGTCAGGTATACAACCTGATTTACAAGTACACCAAGGGACCGCTGACCCTGCAACCGTATTTGCAATACACGTATGTTCCTACAAATCACAGTGTTGGTTTGATTATTCCAAAGAGCACATCCACTTACGGTGCAGCCCTGCTTGCCAACTACGCTGTCAACGAGAATGTGAACATTGGTGCACGTGCTGAGTACATCGGCTCTTCAGGTAGCCTGACCGATGGTTCGCAAAACCTGCTTGGCTATGGCGCAGGTAGCGATGCCTGGACCTTGACGGTTACCCCGACGTATCAGAACAAGGGTTTCTTTGTGCGTGGTGAAGCGTCTTACGTGAAACTCAGCGGCATCGACACTGCGAATAGCGTTGGTTTCGGCAAAACTGGCACCGAAGATTCACAAGCACGTGTCATGTTTGAAACTGGCTTCCTGTTTTAAAACCATCTCACCAGTTTGCAAGACATAACTTTAGGAGATATTCATGAAATTCGTATCCGCCATCATCAAGCCGTTCAAGCTTGACGAGGTGCGTGAGGCGCTCTCCGCCATCGGCGTTCAGGGCATCACCGTCACCGAGGTCAAGGGATTTGGTCGGCAAAAGGGGCACACGGAACTCTACCGTGGCGCCGAGTATGTCGTCGACTTTCTGCCCAAGGTCAAAATCGAAGCAGCCATCGACGACAAGCTGCTCGATCAGGTCATCGAAGCTATCGAAAAATCCGCCAGTACCGGCAAGATCGGTGACGGCAAGATTTTTGTATTCGATGTTGAACAAGTCATTCGTATCCGTACCGGCGAAACCGGTCCGGACGCGCTATAAGGAGCACGCCATGAAGCGCTTTTTTTCTGCTCTTATGTTGTTGGGGTCGCTGACATTCAGCGGCATGACGCTGGCTGACGATGCTGCAGCACCAGTCGCAGCACCTGCTGCAGCGGCTGCTCCAGCCCCTGCCGCCGCTCCGGCTGCGGCACCTGCCGCAACACCGGCTGATGCAGCACCTGCTGCAGCGGCTGCCCCTGCACCGGTCCCTAACAAGGGTGATACGTCCTGGATGATCGTGGCTACCATACTGGTGCTGATGATGTGCGTTCCAGGCTTGGGCCTGTTCTACGGTGGTATGGTACGCAGCAAGAATATGCTGTCCGTGCTCATGCAAACGTTTATGGCCACTTGTTTCCTGGGCGTACTGTGGGCTTTGTATGGCTACAGCATTGCGTTCACCCAAGGCAGCACGCCGTTTTTCGGCGGGTTTGATCGCCTGTTCCTGCATGGACTGACACCGGACTCAACCGCTGCCACGTACAGCAAGGGTGTCGTGATTCCGGAATACATCTACATGTGCTTCCAGCTGACCTTCGCTGTCATTACGCCAGCGCTGATTGTCGGTGCATTTGCTGAGCGCATGAAGTTTGCTGCCATCCTGTTCTTCCTGACCCTGTGGTTCACGTTCTCTTACCTGCCGATTGCACACATGGTCTGGTTCTGGGCGGGTCCTGATGCTTACACCACGCAAGCGGCTGCTGATGCTGCCAATGCTGCTGCTGGCTTCATCTTCCAGAAGGGTGCCCTCGACTTTGCAGGTGGTACGGTCGTGCATATCAACGCCGGTATTGCCGGTCTGGTAGGTGCGCTGCTGCTGGGCAAGCGTATCGGTTACGGCAAGGAAGCCATGGCACCGCACAGCGTGACGATGACCATGATTGGTGCATCCCTGCTGTGGGTGGGCTGGTTCGGTTTCAACGTCGGTTCCAACCTGGAAGCTAACGGCGCTGCAACCCTGGTGTTCGCTAACACGCTGCTGGCAACTTGCGCTGCTGCTTCTTCCTGGATGTTTGTCGAATGGTTCGTCAAGGGCAAGCCTTCCATGCTGGGTGCTGCATCCGGTGCGATTGCCGGTCTGGTGGCGATTACACCAGCTTGCGGTTTCGTTGGTCCGATGGGTGCGATTGCACAAGGCCTGCTGGTCTCCCCACTGTGCTTCAGCTTCGTGACCTACGTGAAGTCCAAGCTTGGTTATGACGATTCGCTGGATGTATTCGGCGTGCACTGCGTTGGCGGTATCTTCGGTGCGCTGAGCACTGGCGTGCTGGTCAGCCCAGCGCTGGGCGGTACAGGTGTGTACGATTACGTGGCCAACAAGGTCGCTGATTTCGACATGACTGCACAAGTCATCAGCCAGGCATGGGCTGTCGGTACGACACTGGTCTGGTCCGGTGTGGTTGCCTTCATCGCCTACAAGATTGTCGATCTGACGATCGGTCTGCGCGTCAGCGAAGATGTAGAACGCGAAGGTCTGGATACGACCGAGCACGGCGAGCGCGCTTACCACTACTAAGTCGTGGTGTAGCAGTGAGTCAAAAAAAACGGGCACGCAAGTGCCCGTTTTTTATGTCTGCAGTTTCAAGTTTAATTAAAATATTGCAGGGTTAGTCTTTAAGGTTGAGTCGTCGTGCAGCCAGACGCGTGGATTGCCAGCCGAGGTGGTCGTAGTAGGCTAGGGCAGGTGCGTTGTCGAGATCGACCAGCAGCTGACTCCGCGTCGCACCTTTCTCTCGCGCCCAGGCGAGCACGTGGTCCAACAGGGCGTGGCCTGTGCCTTGCCCGCGCCACTGTTCAAGCACCACCATATCTTCCACCCAGGCAGAAGGCGCACCTTCCGCTGTGGAAATCACCAACTGAGCGCTCACCATGCCGATCACCTGATCCTGATCGCGTGCCACCATGATCGCGGCGCGGTCGCCATCTTGCAGCAGAAGCGTCAGCCCTCGCATTTGACGCGATTGGTCGGGATGGAAGTCCTGTTCGATGGTGAACAGGGCGTTGAGCAGATCGCACAAGGCTGGCAGATCATCGAGGGAGGCTTGTTCAATGTGCATGTCGACTTCTCCTGAAGTAATGTTGGGGCGTTTCTCGGAAAATTGGGCTGTATGACGCGTTGCCTGTGATGTGCTACGCAGTTTTCGTGCCATCAATTACCATGCTGAATAATACAGTGTGGTCGTATGGCCGCTTTTTTTTGCCTCTCGGGTGCGTGGTAGAATGTTGCCATGGTTCCCCATCTCACGACTGCCCTGACGGGCCCGCTGCTCGATCTGGAGCAGCGTATTCTCGATGCCATGCCGCGCATCGAACACTGGCTGCGTACCCAATGGCTCACCCACGGTACGCCGTTTTACGCTTCGGTCGATCTGCGCAACGCCGGCTTCAAGCTGGCACCGGTCGATACCAATCTGTTCCCCGGCGGCTTCAATAACCTCAATCCGGATTTTCTGCCCTTGGGCGTGCAGGCGGCGATGGCTGCAGTGGAAAAGATCTGCCCGGAAGCGCAACGCATTCTGCTGATTCCGGAAAACCATACACGCAACACCTTCTACCTGCAAAACGTGGCCGCACTGACCAATATCCTGCGTCAGGCCGGGCTGGATGTGCGGGTAGGGAGCATTTCGCCGGAAATCACCCAGACCACGCAACTTGATTTGCCGAATGGGGCAACGCTGCGGCTGGAACCGGTGCAACGACAAGGGAATCGCCTGGTGGTAGACGGGTTCGAGCCGTGCTCCGTGCTGCTGAACAATGACCTTTCCGGCGGCATTCCCGATATCCTGAAGAATCTGGAACAGACGGTGATTCCGCCGCTTCACGCCGGTTGGGCGGTGCGCCGCAAGTCGAATCACTTTGCGGCCTATCATCGCGTGGCCAGCGATTTTGCGGAATTGATCGGTATCGATCCCTGGTTGGTCGACCCGATGTATGCCACCTGCGGCATGATCAATTTTCAGGAGCGTGTCGGCGAAGATTGCCTGGCGGCGCAGGTGTCCGACTTGTTGTCCCGCATTGGTGCCAAGTATCGCGAATATGGCGTGGAGCAGGAGCCCTTCGTCATCGTCAAGGCTGATGCGGGCACTTACGGCATGGGCATCATGACGGTGAAAAGTCCGGACGATGTGCGCGGCCTCAATCGCAAGCAGCGCAACAAGATGTCGGTGGTCAAGGAAGGCCTGCAGGTAGAAGAAGTCATCGTGCAGGAAGGCGTGTATACCTTCGAGAGCATGAACGAGGCGGTGGCCGAGCCAGTGATCTACATGATGGACCACTACGTGATCGGTGGCTTCTACCGCGTGCATACTGGCCGTGGCATCGATGAAAACCTCAACGCCCCCGGTATGCATTTCGTCCCGCTGGCATTCGAGACCTCCTGCTCGCTGCCGGATTGTGCTGGCAAGCCAGACGCCGCGCCCAACCGTTTTTATGCGTACGGGGTGATTGCACGGCTTGCACTGCTGGCCGCCAGCATCGAGCTCGAAGAAACCGCACCCTAGCCGCCAGATGAAAATCGCGCTCATCCTCGATCCGCTCGATGGCCTCAAGACGTATAAGGACACCAGCGTTGCCATCATGCGCGAGGCATCGCGCCGCGGACACAGCCTGTTTGCAGCAGAGCAGGGTGACCTGGTGCTGCGCGCTGGCCTGGCCAGGCTGCAGGCCACGCCGCTGACATTGCAGGAAGGCGACGCTTGGTATCGCCTGGGTGAGAAAAGCGAGTTTGCGCCTGAAAGCTTCGATGCCATCCTGATGCGCAAGGATCCGCCCTTCGACAGCGAATATGTCTACAGCACCTACCTGCTTGAGATCGCCGGGCAGCAAGGTGCGCGCGTGTTCAATCGCCCGCAGTCTATCCGCGACTGGAACGAAAAACTGTCGGTGGCACGTTTTCCGCAGTTTGCGCCGGAGTTCCTGGTGACACGCAATTGCACGGAGATTCGTGCATTTCTGGCAGCCCACGGCGACATCGTGGTCAAGCCCCTGGATGGCATGGGGGGGAGTGGGGTGTTTCGGCTGCATGCCGCCGACCACAACATCGGCGTCATCCTGGAAACCATTACCCACTTTGAACGCCGTACTGTGATGGCCCAGCGCTATCTGCCGGAAATCAAGGCTGGCGACAAACGCATCCTGATGATCGATGGCGCGCCGCTGCCCTACGCGCTGGCCCGGATTCCCAAGGCGGGCGAAACCCGTGGCAATCTTGCTGCGGGAGGTACCGGCGTGGCACAACCGCTGTCCGCGCGCGACCGTCAAATCGCCGAGACGGTCGGGCCTGCACTGAAGCAGGCAGGGTTGTTCCTGGTCGGCCTGGATGTGATAGGCGACCACCTGACCGAAATCAACGTGACCAGCCCGACCTGCATGGTCGAGATCGCTGCACAGACGGATTGCAATCCGGCCGCGCTGTTCATGGATGCACTCGAACGCACATGCGCGGCTGGCTGACGCTGTTATGCGCGTTGCTGCTTGGCAGCTGCGGGCATGAACCCCTCTACCAGTCGCAGAGCTATGTGTTCGGCACCTTGGTGGATATCAGCATCTATGGCGAATCGGACGAACGCGCGCGGCAACTGGCGAGCCATGTCGAGCAGGAATTCCAGCGCTTGCACCAGCAACTGCATGCGTGGAAACCCGGCAGCGAACTCTATCAGCTCAATATGGCGCTGGCGGCGGGCAAACCTGCCCCCGTGTCACCCGAACTTGCGGCGCTGCTGAAAGACGCCACGCAGCTTTCCGAACGTTCCGGTGGGACGTTCAATCCGGCGATTGGCGGCCTGATCCATCTGTGGGGGTTTCAGCGGGATGAGTTCACGCCTGTGCAACCCGATCCGCAGCAGGTGGCCGAGTGGGTCAAGGCGGCGCCTCAGATGTCCGATCTCGTGATCGAGCATGGCCAGGTGTCGAGTGCGAACCGCGCGGTGAAGATAGACTTGGGCGGGTATGCCAAGGGTTACGCACTTGATCTTGCCGCGGCCTATCTGCGCCACGAAAAGGTGCATGGCGCGCTGATCAACATCGGCGGCAATATTATCGCGCTCGGGGCGCATGGCGATCATCCGTGGCGGGTCGGCATTCAGCATCCGCGCAAGCCTGGCCCGATGGCGACGCTGGATTTGCCGGATGGCTGGGCGATAGGCACGTCTGGCGATTACCAGCGCTATTTCGAATTGGCAGGCAAGCGCTATTGCCACCTGATCGACCCGCGCAGCGGCTATCCGGTGCAGGGCGTGCAAGCCGTCACCATCCTGGTGCCGCCTGGCGATCACGCCGGCACCTTGTCCGACGCGGCCTCCAAGCCTATTTTTATTGCGGGTGCGGCCGCATGGCATCAAGCCGCGGCAACGATGGGGATGACTCACGTGCTGATGGTGGATGGCCAGGGGAAATGGCACCTGACCCAGGCGATGCAGCAGCGTCTCAAATTGGTAGAAAACAATGTCCCGCTGGAAGTCCTTCCCTAAGCCGCTGACAGGGGACTGGCTGGTGCTGGTGCTGGCCCTGCTGGCCGTAGCCGTGCTGTTTGCGACTCTGTGGCGACCAGCGCATGCAGCCAAGCTGCAAATTCGCGACCATCACGGGATCTACGCCACGTTCAGTCTCGCGCAGGACCGCACGATCGAGATCCCGGGGCCGCTGGGCGTCAGTCATGTCGTGATTCAACACGGGCAGGTGCGCTTTACCCAGTCGCCCTGTCGCAACCAGTATTGCGTCCACCAGGGATGGTTGTCGCGCGCCGGACAGGTGGCGGTGTGCCTGCCCAACCAGATTAGCCTGGAGTTGCTGGGCGGTGACAAGAACTATGACTCGCTCAACTATTGAGATCATCATGACGGCGGACGACCACAAGGTCGCACGTCTTGCTGCGCTGGCCATCGGCCTGCATCTGGCTGAGGCGGTGTTTCCGTCCCCTTTGCCCGGCGTTAAGCCTGGTATTGCCAATATCGTGACGCTTTACGTGCTTTACCGTTTCGATTTCGCCACGGCGGCCTGGGTGTCCCTGTTGCGGGTGGTGGCGGGCAGCCTGCTGCTGGGCAACTTTCTTTCCCCGGCGTTCGTGCTCAGTTTGTCTGGCACCCTCGCGAGTTTGAGCATGCTGGGTCTTGCCATGCGCTTGCCGCGCACCTTTTTCGGTCCGATCAGCCTCAGCGTGCTGGCGGCCTTTGCCCATATCGCTGCCCAGTTGCTGGTGGTGCGGCTCTGGCTGATTCCTCATGCGGGCGTGGCCTATCTGATTCCCGTCTTCGCGGCCGCGGCGCTGATTTTCGGCGCGATCAATGGCATGATGACGGCGAGATTGCTGAAACCTGCAGGAGCATGACCGGTATGAAATCGTTGTTGCTGAGCCTGAGTCTTTTGCTGCTATCGACGTTGATCAACGCTGCAGCGGCTGCCGAGTGGGTGGCGTTGCCAGGGGCGGGGTCTGCCGACCAGTATTTCTACGATCGCAGCAAGCTGACGATCAAGGACGATGAAGTTACCTACTGGAAAAAGGTCGTATTCAAGGCGCCACAGGATTTGCATGGGCGGACAGCAGCTTCTGGCGTGTTGCGTGAACGCATCAATTGCGCTGAGCATACGGCCAAGCTGCAGAGCTACTTGTATTATTCTGCTACTGGCGAAACGCTGGAATACACGGCGCAGGATGACAGCGAGCCGGCGCCGATTATCCCGGATACCGTGGGTGATGCCTTTGAGCGCGTGCTGTGTCCCATGGTCTGGCACAAGCAGGAAGAAGCGCGACTGAAAGCCGAGCAGAAAGCTGCCGCCGCAGAGCTCGCCGCCAGCAAGAAAGAAGAGAAAAAGCCGGAACCGAAAGCCGAGACCAAGGAGACAACACCGACACCGCCTTCGGTGGTGGTTGTTCCCAAGCCGACCGATCAGCAAAAGCCCGTTGTGAATATCCCTGTGACGCCGTTGCCGATGCCGCAAATTATCGAGCAGCTCTATTGAGATGTGCCCAAAGCCACTATGATAAAATCCGTTTTTTTGGAGCCGCCCCCATGCGCTTGATTCTTCTCAGCATCGTCCTGTGCCTGACAGTGACCGCTTGCGGTTCCAAAGGCCCGCTCTATCTGCCCGAAAAACAATATCCGCAAGGCAATCCATGACCGCATTTGAATTGAAAAACGGCGAATTGCACGCCGAAGAAGTCCCGTTGTCGCACATCGCAACCGAGTACGGCACGCCCTGCTACGTCTATTCCCGTGCAGCGTTGACCGAGGCATTCCAGCGCTTCGACGCGGGGTTTGCCGGGCATGACCATCTGGTGTGCTACGCCGTCAAAGCCAACCCCAATCTGGCTATCCTCAACCTGTTCGCCAAGCTCGGCGCCGGCTTCGACATCGTCTCTGGCGGCGAGTTGGCGCGCGTGCTGGCTGCAGGGGGCGATCCGGGCAAGGTGGTGTTTTCCGGCGTGGGCAAGACCGCTGCAGAAATGGGCGCAGCGCTGGAAGCGGGTATTTTCTGCTTCAATGTCGAATCGGAAGCCGAGTTGGAGCGACTGAGCACGGTCGCGGCGGCCATGAACAAGCGCGCCCCGGTTTCGCTGCGCGTCAACCCCAATGTGGACGCCAAGACGCACCCCTATATTTCTACCGGCCTCAAAAACAACAAGTTTGGCGTGGCCTACGAGCAGGCGGTCGCACTGTATCGTCGTGCAGCTGCGCTGCCCAATCTCGACGTGCATGGCATCGACTGCCATATTGGTTCCCAGCTGACCGAATTGTCACCGTTTCTGGATGCGCTGGATCGCGTGCTGGCGCTGGTTGATCAGTTGGCTGCGGAAGGCATCGAGATGCGTCACCTGGATATTGGTGGCGGCATCGGTATTCGGTATGCCGACGAAACGCCCCCAGACTTCGCCGATTACGCAAAAGCCATCCTGAACAAGCTGGCGGGCCGCCAATTCAAGCTGGTCATGGAGCCGGGTCGGGCGCTGGTCGGCAATGCCGGCGCGCTGCTGACCAAGGTGGAATACCTCAAGCACGGCGAAACCAAGAATTTCGCCATCGTGGACGCGGCCATGAACGACCTGATGCGGCCTGCGCTGTATGACGCCTATCATGACATTCAGGCGGTGCGCCCAAGCGGCGCTGACAAGCAATGCTACGAAATTGTCGGCCCAGTGTGCGAGAGCGGCGATTTTCTCGGGCATGACCGCAATCTTGCGCTGCAACCGGGCGATACGCTCGCCATCCTCTCGGCCGGTGCTTACGGCATGAGCATGAGTTCCAATTACAACACGCGCCCCCGTGCCGCCGAGGTCATGGTGGACGGCGAAAAGTGCCATCTGGTGCGTGAGCGCGAGCCGTTGCAGCAGCTGTTCGCACTGGAGAGGGTTGTAAATAACTGATTGATTTATAACGAAATAAAATCAAAAATTCAGTGTTGCAGAATATCCTTGATTGGCGTAGATTAACGGTTCGTGGAAAACCTCTGCGACACAAAATTTATGACTATTAAGATTCGGGAGATTGAAATGAGGAAAGTACTGCTTGCAATGCTCGCGCTGTTTGCACTGACCGCTACACCGATTGTTTATGCTGAAGACCTGCCGGAGATCCAGGCAGATGACACGACAGTAGATCTCCCAGCCTTGATGGATCCGGCTGACGCGAACTGATCCCCAGTACGGGGCACAAAAAAAGGCGGAAACTCAGGTTTCCGCCTTTTTTATTGTCCTGTTGCCCTCGAAGCAGTGGGACGCGTCAATCAAAAATGACGGTTTTGTTCGCGTACAGCAGAATCCGGCTTTCAACGTGCCAGCGCACGGCGCGTGACAGCACCACCTTTTCCAGGTCGCGTCCCTTCTGGATCAGGTCTTCAATCTGGTCACGGTGCGAGACGCGCATCAAGTCCTGCTCGATGATCGGGCCTTCGTCCAGCACTTCGGTCACGTAGTGGCTGGTGGCACCGATCAGCTTGACCCCGCGCTCGAACGCGCGATGGTAGGGGCGTGCACCGATGAACGCAGGCAGGAAGGAGTGGTGGATGTTGATGATGCGCTGCGGATAACGACGCACGAACTCCGGTGACAGAATCTGCATGTAGCGCGCCAGCACGATCAGGTCGATCTTGTGTTCGTCGAACAGCGCAAACTGCCGGGCTTCCGCCTCAGCCTTGTTGTCCTTGGTGACTTCGATATGGTGGAACGGGATGCCGTAGAATTCGGCCAGCCGTTGCGTATCCTTGTGGTTGCTGATGATCAGCGAGATGTCGCAGGCCAGTTCGCCGCTCTGGTGACGATACAGAAGATCGACCAGGCAATGATCGTAGTGCGATACCATGATGGCCATGCGTGGCCGTTGTTGCGACAGTTTGAGCTGCCACTCCATCTCGAAGCGCTCCGCGATCGGTGCGAAATGTGCGGCAAAATCTTCCGGCGCAATCCCGAATCCGTTCAGGTCCCACTCGACGCGCATCAGGAACAGGTTGTTCTCGGCGTCCTGATGCTGGTCCGCATGGACGATGTTGGCATCGTGCCGGTAAAGAAAGTCGGCGATGGCCGCGACCAGCCCTTTTCTGTCCGGGCAATTGATCAACAATGTGGCAGTGTTTTTCATGATTTGGTGCTTTAAAACCATGCGTGCGAAAGGCCGTAATTATACCGGTTTTCCGCGCTCTCCCGATTGTGGTATCTTTTCCGGATATTCCTAGAGCGAACTCCGAGTGAAAAAACAGAATCTGTACTTCCTGCTGGCTTTCCTGCTTCCCACCCTGATTGTGCTGTGGTGGTGGGGCCTGTTCCGTGCGGCAACCATCGAGACCGTCGAGCGCGGTCCTTATCGCTATGCTTATCTTGAGGCGCAGGGGCCTTACTCCAAGCTTGCCGCGAAACAACAAGAGGTGGGTGCCGAGTTGCGCAAGCAGGGCATTACCCCTGGCAGTTCTTTTACCCTGATCATGGATGACCCGCGCACGACCAAAACCGGCGAGCGGCGTGCACGTGCTGGTTATCTGATCGATATGGCGGTGACGCCCAAGCCGCCCCTGTTGGCGGAAACCATCCCGGCACGGCGTGTCGTGGAAGCAAAGGTCAAGGCGCACCCGTTGCTGGCGTATGGCAAGGTCTATGGCAAGCTGCTGGATTTCAGCAAGCAGCAGGGCCAGAGCCTGCATATGCCGACAGTGGAAATTTACAGCGCCAGCGTGCTGACCGTTGAAATGCCCCTGGAGGCCCACCCTTGAGTCTGTTCGCCCTGTTGGCCGCCCTGGCGCTGGCCTATTACCGGCCGCTTCCTCGTGAGGACTGGCTGCGGCGCCTGTTTGCGCCTTATGCCGGCTGGCTGGAACGTAATTTCAACGACGGACAGGCGCGACACGGCCTCATCGCCGGCCTGCTGGCGGTACTGGTGCCGACGCTGGTCGTGGCGGCAGCCTATATTGCCTTGTCAGAAATCAACCCCTTGTTTGGGTTGGTATGCGGCATCGGCGTGCTGTACATCACGCTGCGGTTCGGGCGTTTCGGCAGCCCGACCGAGCGCATCGCCAGCGCATTGCGGGCGAATAATCTGGAAGGTGCACGCGCCGAGCTGGCGATGTGGCAGTCCTGCGATGCGGCAGCCTACAACGAAAAAGAAGTCGCTCGTGTCGGCATCGAGGCGACGCTGCGGCATGCACATCACGACCTGTTCGCGCCCTTGTTCTGGTTTTTGCTGCTCGGGCCTGCGGGGGCGCTGCTCTACCGACTGGCTTACCTGCTGAAAAACGCGTGGGAAATGCAGCACAGCGATTTCCGGGGGTTTTCCCTGCGTTTGTTCGATTGGTTGGATTGGCTGCCTGCCCGCTTTACGGCAGCCAGTTTTGCCGTGGTCGGCGATTTTGAAGATGCGGTTTACTGCTGGCGCACGCAGGCCTCAGCATGGCCAAACGAGGCCGTCGGCATCATTCTCGCCAGTGGCGCTGGCGCGCTGGGCGTCAAGCTGGGTGAGCCATTAACCTGCAACGGTACTTTGCAGTGGCGCGCCGAACTTGGCCTGGGGGACGAGGCCGATACGGATTATCTGCGCAGCGCCGTCGGGCTGATCTGGCGTGTGCTGGTCCTGATCGCCGGCCTGTTGTTATTGTTGACGTTTGCGCACTGGTTAGGAAATTGATGCAAGTAATCCTCGCAAATCCCCGCGGTTTTTGCGCCGGGGTCGACCGTGCCATCATTATCGTGGAGCAGGCACTGGAGCGCTTCGGTGCGCCGATCTACGTGCGGCACGAGGTGGTGCACAACAAGTTCGTGGTGGATGAGCTGAAGCGCAAGGGCGCGGTCTTCGTCGAAGAGCTCGATGAGGTGCCGTCCGGCAATACCGTCATATTCAGTGCGCATGGCGTTTCCAAGGAAGTCCGCGCCGAAGCCGAGGCACGCGGCCTGCGCGTGTTCGATGCGACCTGCCCGCTGGTGACCAAGGTGCACGTCGAAGTGGCCAAGTTGCGCGGCAAAGGGTGTGAAATCATCATGATCGGCCATCGCGGCCATCCTGAAGTCGAAGGCACCATGGGGCAGTCGGAAACGGGCATGTATCTGGTCGAAACACCGGGGGATGTCGAAAATCTCGACGTGCGCGACCCCGAAAATCTGGCCTATGTCACCCAGACCACGCTTTCGCTGGATGATGCCGCACGCGTCATCGCAGCACTCAAGCATCGCTTCCCGGATATCGCTGCGCCCAAGAGCGACGACATTTGCTACGCCACCCAGAACCGCCAGGATGCAGTCAAGGCGCTGTCAGCGCAGTGTGATCTGGTGATTGTGGTCGGCTCGCCCAATAGTTCCAACTCCAACCGCTTGCGGGAAGTCGCCCAGAATCAGGGGGTGACGTCTTACATGGTGGATAACGCTGGCCAGCTGCAGCCGGAGTGGCTGGTTGGCAAGCAGCACGTTGGAGTAACTGCTGGAGCATCGGCGCCCGAGGTGCTGGTCAGGGAAGTCGTGGCCAAGCTCAATGCGCTGGGCGCGGCCGAGGTGCGCGAGCTCGACGGCATCATCGAGAACGTCGTGTTCCCGTTGCCGCGCAATCTGACTTCAGCATGAAAACGGTCACGCTGGCCCTGACGGGCGCTTCTGGCATGCCTTATGCCATGCGCCTGCTGGAAATGCTGCTGGCAGGTGGTCATACGGTGTACCTGGTCTACTCGCAGGCCGCGCAGTTCGTTGCCGCGCAGGAGATGCAGCTTGCCTTGCCGGCCAAGCCCGCCGAAGCGCGTCGTCAGCTGATCGAACAATTCCACTGTCAGCCGCAGCAACTCCAGGTGTTCGCCCGCGAGGACTGGATGGCGCCGATCGCTTCCGGCAGCGGGGCCGTCGATGCCATGGTGGTGTGTCCCTGCACGATGGGGGCGCTGGCGGCTATCGCCAACGGCCTCTCCGACAATCTGATCGAACGTGCGGCGGATGTCATGCTGAAAGAGGGACGCAAGCTGATCCTGGTGCCGCGTGAGGCGCCATTTTCAGCCATTCATCTGGAAAACATGCTGAAGCTGGCACGCATGGGGGCAGTGATTCTTCCCCCGAATCCGGGTTTTTATCATCAGCCCAAGACCGTCGGCGATCTGGTGGATTTTGTTGTGGCCAAGATCCTCGACCAGCTGGGCGTTGAACATCGGCTGGTCGAGAAATGGGGCAGCGTTGCGCTGCCCGATGCCTGACTTACTTCTTTTTCAGGTTGTCCAGGCTGCAAGCCGTCGGGGCCAGCGAGGCCAGTGCCAGCAGGCCGCCAGCAATCGCCAGGTACTGCATGAACACGACCGGTTCGTTCAGGCGCAGCGCAAAGGCGATAAACACGGCATAGCCGGCCATGACAAAGGCAGCGGTGCGGGTCTTGTAGCCCAGAAACAGCGCCAGGCCGCCCAGCAGTTGTACGGCGATCATCAACGGGGCAAAAATGCCAGGCAGGCCGTGCATGCCGAGATACGCGCGGAAATCGTCGTAACCGGTGGGGTTGTTGAAAATGATGGTCAGCTGGATCACGATGGCGATCAGAAAGATTTGCGCCAGCAACAGGCGGGCAATGACCGGAACGAATTTTTGCATGTCTGAATTCCTGAGTGGGACGAAAGCGCCACATGATGCACGCAACCGACGGGACTGACAAGATATACGCCTTTACGCTGGTGACGACCGACTGGCAGCATCAGCGAAATGCGCTGTCTGCGATACGCCGCACAGTGTTCATCGAGGAACAGCAGGTTCCCGAATCGCTGGAATGGGACGATGAGGATGACGAGGCCATCCATGTGCTGGCCTTCAGCCTGGAGGGGGAGGCGATTGGATGTGCTCGTTTGCTGCACGATGGTCGCCTGGGCCGGATGGCGGTGCTTCCAGACTGGCGCGGCTATGGCGTTGGCAGCGCCCTGCTGGCGCATGCGCTAGAGCTGTTTCGTGCGCAGTACTTCGAGCAGGTCACGCTCTCGGCCCAGACGCATGCGCTCGGTTTTTACGAACGCGCCGGGTTTGAGGTCTGCAGCGAGGTCTATGACGATGCCGGTATCCCCCACCGGGATATGGTGCTAACCCTCTGATTTGCCGGTCATCCCCCCTTTCTATAAAATACGCGCTTTCAGTAACTCCCTTAAGGAACACACCATGTCCAACAAGATCATTTTCAAGGCTGGCGAAGCCACCATTTTCAGCGAAGGCAAGGACGTTACCGCCGCCATGCCGGAAATCCTGATCGGTGCCGTCGATGGCCCGGTCGGTACCGCATTCGCCAACATGATGGCGCAGAGCAAGGGCCATACGGCCATGTTCGCCGTGCGTGACATCAACCAGCTGGTGCGCCCGGCCACCATGATGGTGCCTAAGGTGACCCTGAAGGATTCCATCAACATCGAACTGTTCGGCGGCGTGGTGCAGGCTGCAACTGCAGACGCGATTCTGGACTGCGTGATCGAAGGCATCATCCCGCGCGATCAGGTAAACGACCTGTGCATCGTCAGCCTGGTGTGGATCGACCCGGGTTGCGCCGCGCTGGCCAAGGAAGGCAAGCTGGACAAGGCCGACATGTACAAGAACAACTACGATGCGACCAAGCTGGCGATCAAGCGTGCGCTGAACGACGAGCCTTCCATCGAAGAGCTGATCAAGAACCGTCACACCATCAAGCACTGCATGTGGGAAGACAGCTGGGACCAGAAGTAAGCTTTTGATCGCAAGCCAGAAAGGGCGACTTCGGTCGCCCTTTCTTGTTTTGGTGACCCGTCCTGAAATAGGTTGACACTTTTTCAATGAGAATTGAGGAGAGTCAAATGGGAGTTGGGATCAAGCGGACGCAGAGGGATTACACGCTGGCCTTTAAATTGGCGGTGATTGAGGAAGTTGAGCAAGGGGCCCTGACGTACAAAGAGGCGCAGCGGAAATACGGGATACAAGGCAGATCGACGGTGCTGAAGTGGTTGCGCAAGCACGGACGCATGGATTGGGGTAACCTGTCCGC
>Ga0265331_10000143_pt1 | contig 94113 bp, 67 predicted proteins | sample 41923metaG_FD_202088 | JGI IMG/M metagenome (GOLD analysis project Ga0265331, IMG submission 202088) | Rhizosphere microbial communities from Carex aquatilis grown in University of Washington, Seatle, WA, United States - 4-19-23 metaG | ecosystem: Host-associated > Plants > Roots > Rhizosphere... | reverse complement strand
CACTCCATCGCCTTCGATCCCCCCATCCGCTTCCATCCCCACATCCCCTTCGCAAAGTCATCTTGTGCGAGCGGTTCGTAGTCCGTTTGAGGTGTTTTTGCCCAGGAACCTTTCTGGCCATTGCCTTAGTGGCTATGATGAATCATAACCGCGTCAAACGAAATCTCTCGACAACCAGCGACAGGCACAGGCCTGCTTTCACGCGACACGATGGCTGTTCCCACGACGACACGCCTTGAACGCCGCCCGGCGAGCGCCAGCCAGCTTCGCGACGACCTGGCCGCGCTGCGGATCGATCGTACGCGGCACCGCGGGCGTTCGCGCATCGTCCGCGTTTTCATATGGCTGCTGTTTCTAGCGGCGCTTGCGGGTGGCGCCGCCACTGCCTATTGGCGCTTCGAAGACGAATTCTGGAGTCTGAAAAAACACCTTGAACCGGCCATGGAGGTAAGAACCGAAGCGGTGCGTGTGCTTTCGGTCAACCAGGCCCGCGCGCTGCTCACAGCGACCGGCTATCTTGAGTCGCGCCGGCAGGCATCGGTGGGGGCCAAGGGAGCGGGCCGGATTGCAAAGCTCTGTTTCGAGGAAGGGACGGTGGTTCGTAAGGGCGAGCTGCTGGCTGTGCTGGAGCACGACGACCTGACCGCTCAGCTCGAATCGCGCAACGTCGCCGTCGAACTGGCGGAAGCCGAGTTGGCCCAGGCACGCCTGGCCCTTGCGCAGCGCGAACGTGACTTCGGACGCGAACAGCACGTGAACCGCAAAGGAGCCGGAACGAAATCAGCGTTGGAGACGGCCGAGACCGATTTCAAAACAGCCAAGGCACATTCCGATGCCAAGGCGTCGGCCGTGCGGGCGGCGGAAGCCCACGTGCGCGAGGCCGAGGTGGCGATCCAGAACATGCACGTCTACGCCCCCTTCGACGCCACAGTCATCAGTAAGGACGCGGAGTTGGGCGAGACGATCATGCCTGGCGGCATGGGCGCCGGCTCCGGCCGCGGTAGCGTGGCGACGTTGGCGGATCTGGGCGCCCTGGAAGTCGATACCGACGTCAAAGAGGATTACCTGGCACACATTCGCCGCGGTCAGCCCGCCGATATACTGGTCGACGCTGTGCCCGACCGCCGTTATCGTGGCCGATTACGCGAGATCATCCCAATGGGCGACCGCACGCGTGGCATCGTCAAGGTCAAAGTCGAGGTGCTCGATGCCGACGATCGGTTGTTCCCCGAATTGAGCGCGACGGTGCATTTTCTGCCGGAGGAGGACGAGAAAGCCACCGGCGATGCGACCCAAGCCCTCTTCGTACCGCTTTCGGCGGTCAACCAAATCGAAGGGGACGCATTCGTCTGGCGTTTGGCGGGTGAACGCGCCGAGCAGGTGCGCGTGACAGTGATAGGTGAACCACGGGACGGTCTATTGCGTGTCGAGGGCGCGTTGGCAGGGGGTGAATCTCTAATCGCCGACCCGCCCGCCGAATTGACCGCTGAGAGCAAGGTGCGAGCGCAGTAGTCTGGGAATTGCGCTCCAAACGTTCGAGCATGGCATTCGGGCACGACTTTTGCGCCGACGAGCCGATTTAGACCACCGAGGAGACTTCCTTGTCGAGAGAATCGAACCGGCCACTGGTGCAACTGCGCGGCGTTACAAAGGACTACTACCGCGACCGTATCCGCGTTCCCGTGCTGGCCGACACGAATATCGACATTGGCGAAGGGGAATTCCTGGCGATCATGGGGCCGAGTGGTTCGGGTAAGTCGACCCTCTTGAACCTGATCGCCGGCATCGACCGCCCCACGACCGGCACGATCGTCGTGGCCGGTCAAGAGCTTGGTGCGCTTTCTGAAAGCCGCTTGACCCGCTGGCGGTCGGAGCACCTGGGCTTCATCTTTCAGCTTTATAATCTGATGCCGGTGCTGTCGGCCTACGAGAACGTCGAACTGCCGTTGCTGCTCACCCGGCTCGGCCGGCGGCAGCGGCGCGAGCACGTCGAAACGGCGCTCAAAATCGTAGGATTGGCCGACCGCATGGATCACTATCCACGGCAACTGTCGGGCGGTCAGGAGCAACGCGTGGCCATCGCGCGTGCGTTGGTGAACGATCCGCTGCTCTTGATTGCGGATGAGCCGACGGGCAATCTCGATGCCTCGGCGGCCGTGGAGATCCTCGACCTCTTGGAACAGCTCAATGTCCAGTTCGGCAAGACGATCGTGATGGTCACGCACGACCCGCGCTCCGCCCGTCGGGCGCACCGTCTATTGCACCTTGACAAGGGGACGTTCGACGAACGGCAGATCGACGCTTTGGAGGCCGCGTCTTGAAATTCCTGCCCTACATTTTCAAGAACGTTTTCCGCAACAAGCTCCGCACCGGATTCACGGTATTGTCGATCGGGATGAGCTTATTCCTGGTAACGGTGCTCTACGGCTTCCTGGCCTCACAAGACAAGTTGGCTGCCCAATCGGCCGGCTACAACCGGTTGGTTGTCACGCACCGGCAAGGGCTGACGAGCCTGCTGCCGGTAGCCCATCTCGATAAAATGCGGACGATCGAAGGAGTCAAGGCAGCCACGCAGATGTCGTGGTTTGGCGGCAAATACAAGGATGACCGCCTCGCATTCACGCAATTTGCGGTTGACGCCAAGGCGATGATGAACGTGTTCGACGAACTGACGCTTCCACCCGATCAGCTTTCCAAGTGGCAAAAAGACCCCGGCGGTTGTGTCGTCGGCAAGCGCATCGCGCACCACCGTGGCTGGAAGTTGGGCGACAAGATCGTGCTTAAAGGGACCTTCTATGACGTCGACCTGGAGCTGGCCGTCGACGGCATCTACGACGGATCGGACACGGCCGATCTCGACATGCTCTGGTTCCATTGGACCTACCTCGATGAATTGCTCAAGACCAAGCGCAGCCCCATCGCCGGTCAGATCGGGATTGTGACGCTCAAGACGACATCGGCCGCCGAACTGCCCGCCGTGGCCAGCAAGATCGAAGAGCGATTTACCAGCTCCGATGCTCCGGTGCGGGCGATGACCGAGCAGGCATTCCAGCAGATGTTCAGCGAAATGGTTGGCAACGTGCAGGCATTCATCCGCAACACGGCTCTGGCGGTCGTTTTCTCCCTGGTCTGCGTCGCGGCCAACGCCATGGCGATGTCTCTGCGCGAGCGGACGCGTGAAATCGCGGTGCTCAAGGCGATTGGTTTCCAGCGTGGAACCGTGTTGCGGTTGGTCCTTGGCGAAGCGCTGGCCATTGCGCTGTTCGGTGGCTTCCTTGGGGCGATGGGGGCCAAGCTGGGCGTCTTGGCGCTCGTCCGGTTCGCTGATTTGAGCCGATTTCCGCTACCGGGCATCAACGTCTTTCACATTCCCTGGATCACGGCCGTTTATGCGCTGGGGCTCTCCGCCGCGATCGGTTTGGCCAGCGGACTCGTGCCCGCCTGGCGAGCGGCCAGTGTCTCGGTGGTCGCGGGGCTCCGGAAAGTCGTATGATCTCCTCGCACTTTTGTACGGTTTTTGTTCCGCAAGACCTGACTAGTTGATAAGATGCCATCGGCTTGCCCGATGGAGTTTCACGTTGGCAGCTAGAAGCGGCCGGCCTTCATTTTTTGCCCCATTCTCGGTCGCCGCATGGCTGCCCGTTGCCGAAGGCAGCGGGCAGCCATGCGGCAGGGTCGCAAAGGAGACGGGAGAGGGGCGACTCCGCTTGTAGCAGCCAACGTCACGGACCACCGGCCAAGCCGGTGGCATGACCGCAACCGTCCTGACTAATGACAACTGACCAATGACAACTGGCCACCTTACATGATCCCCCTCAGGTACAACCTGCGCAGTTTGCGTGCGCGCTGGGTCACTTCACTGATGACGATCTTCGGCACTGCCTTGGTCGTCTGGGCTACGGTGTTGGCCTTCGGGCTTGGAGCGGGGCTGGACCATACCCTTGAGGTCTCGGGCGGACCGCTCGATCTGATCGCCATGCGAAAGGGGGCCTCGGCCGAAATCGCCAGTATCATCGACCGAGAGGTCGCGCGGCAGATCGAAGAAACCTTGCCGGGCATCGCCACCGACGAGAACGGCCGTAAACTCTGCTCGCCGGAGCTCGTCGTGATCGTCGGGGCGACGCGGAGCACCGACGGCGGACGAACGAACCTGATCATCCGCGGTGTCACGTCGGCGGCCCGCGCGCTGCGACCTGGCTTGCACGTCGTCGAGGGACGCGAAGCGAAGTCAGGCCTGCGCGAGGCGATTACCAGCCGTTCGGTTTCGAAACGGTTTACCGGGGCCCGTCTGGGTGAGGAATTGGAGGTGATGGGGTCCAAGCTCCTGATCGTAGGCATTTTCGACGCCGATGACAGCGCCGCCGAATCGGAGGTCTGGACCGATCTCGCGGTGATCGCCGAAATCAGCCAGCGGAAGGGTGTGGTCTCGTCGGTGCAACTACGAGCCACCGGCGCGCAAGCCTTCGACGAGATCAAGGCGCGGCTGACCGGCGACGAACAGTTCGCACTGAAGGCGATCGGCGAGAAGGAGTACTACGCCGAGCAGGCGATCGCCGGGGCCGCGATCAAGACGGTAGGATTGATCATCTTCGTCTTCTTGCTGATTGGGGCCGTATTCGCCATGGCCAATACGATGTTCGGCGCCGTGGTGACGAGGGCCAGGGAGATCGGCACGCTGCGGGCGTTGGGCTTCAGCCGTACCAGCGTGGTGTTCGGTTTCCTGCTCGAGTCGCTCACCTTGGCGCTGGCCGGAGGGCTGATCGGCTGCCTGGGAACGCTGCCCGTTAACGGCCTATCGACAGGTACGGCCAACTGGGTGACGTTCAGTGAGATCACCTTTTCGTTCCGCTTCGGGCCGATCGTCCTTTTGCAAGGGGCTTTGCTGGCAGTGCTGGTGGGTGTCGTCGGGGGCATCTTCCCCGCCATCCGCGCGACGCGAATGAAGATCGTCGACGCACTTCGCGAGATTTGAAAGCGGGAGATTCAGCTTACGTGGGTGGCAAGGCCGCGCCTTGTTCGCCTCTTAACGTCTTTTCGACCAAAACGGCCATCTCGCGGGCCTGCTCGCCGCCATTCACGCGCAAGGCCGCAACGACATTGCGCCGCCGCTCGGCTGGCTGGTTCTGGTTGAGCTTCCACTTTCCTTCGATTCGCGTGATTTCGATCGTGAAGCCGACAATGGCCTGCAACATACGATCGAGAAACTCGCGCGAACCGCGGATGGTCCATGGTTGGGGCTGTGAGCGCTCGTAAAACGTGACCGTGTCCTGAACGATCGCCATCAAGGTCTCGGGATCTTCGACAAGGCGAAATGTCCCATAAACATGCACCGCCACGTAGTTCCAGGTCGGCACCACGTCGTCGGCCTGGTACCAGGTGGGTGAGATGTAGGCATGCGGGCCTGAAAACACTGCGAGCACCTCGCTTTGCGCCGCCAGCCTCCATTGCGAGTTGGCTCGCGCCATGTGCCCGCGCAGCGTGCCGTGCGCGCCATGCGTCCGATCGATCAAGAGTGGAAGATGGCTGGCGAGCGGCGAACCGTCGTGCTGCGAACAAAGCAGGCCGAAACCGTGCCGCTCGATGAAGTCGTGCAGCGTGGTACGATCACTCTCAGCGAATACGGCGGGGACGTACATGGGTCTAATCCAGTCTGATCTCACCATTGGCAACGGCGTTGATAAACTGACGGTTGCTCTCCAGAAGCCCGGCTAGCGACGCCATTTCGGCAAGCGTACACCAGCGTACCGACTCGACTTCGGCCGGCGATGGCCGCAGCACGAATTCGGGCGGAAGCTCCGCCCGCCACCAGCTCAACTCGACTTGCCAGGGAGTCATGCTGCGCCAGATAGGTCGTATCGGCCGCACCGTCGTTCCGAGCTCCTCGACGATTTCCCGCACCAATGCGACCGGCTCCGATTCACCGGGCTCAATACCGCCGCCTGGAAAACAGAAGGCCAAGGGAGCGACGACGGTGCTAGAACGGCGTATCACGAGCAGCTTGTCGTCGCGAGTCACGACGGCCACGACGCCCCGGCGATTGGCGAAGGGCTCAGTCAACGGCCCCTCGGTGGCCGATGGCGCCGGGGTGATTGGAGTCATGGCCGCTTCGCCGGGAAACGATCTCGCAGGCTGTCGATGTGCCCCTCCTGCAGGATCGGCAGATACCGGTTGGGGATCGCCAATACGAAACAGCCGACCGCCGTGGCGTACAAAGCGCCCGGATGGCCTGAGACGTACTGCGTGTTGCGCCATTGGCCGTCGCGCCGTGGATCCTCGGGCATACGAAGCTGGTTGGCAACGACGACGTCGCGCAATCGGGGGTACGCCTCTTCCCATATGTCGCCTCCGACCTGGTAAATGGCCTGCCCGACATAATAGAGCGTGTACGCGTCGAGGGGCAATTCGCCACCACCTGACTTAGGTTCGAGCGCCGCCACGGCGTCGCCAATAACGTCCATGTTCTTCGCGATCCGCCAGTCGTCGTATTGGCCGAACTCTTGCAGGCAGACCACGCCACAAGCGGCCATCGCCAGTGAACCGCGCTGGCCATCGTAAGTGAATTCGCCGGGCATGTCGCGCGCGGCAGCCTCATCGGCGTTGGCTCCGCCCTTGGCCGGCAAGTAATGGGCACGCACTCCCTGAATCGCCAGGTCGATCACGCCCGATGGAACTTCCAGGCCGCTATCCAACGCGCCGCGCAGTGCCTTGGCCTGCATTACCATCAGGCTCAGGTCGTGTCCGCGCGGCTGACGACGGGCTCGGTAGTCCCAGCCACCATCGTCGCATTGAGTCGTGGCAATCAGCTTCAAGGCGCGGTCCAGCACGCCGTTGAGCCTCGCATCGTCGTACATTCCCTGGGCCTGCCCCAGGACGAATGTCGCCAGGCCATGATTGTACATGTCGCGCTGCGGATCGGCGATATTCAAAAGGCCCGAAGGCTGCGCATTACGCAGAACGAAATCGAGCGCCTTCCGTACCACGGTTCCGTAGGGACCATGGTCTGGAGTGTGGCCCGAAGCCAGGAACGCCAAAGCCCCCATGCCGACCAGCCCGAGATCATCGGAGCCCCAGTTCCCTTCAGGCCCCTGCTCGCGCGCCAGCCAATCGAGACCACGCGCCAGCGCCGCTTCGCTGGCCGGTGTCAGTTCCCAATCGCCCTCGGCACGGAGAGGAGACGTCCAGAAGCAGAGCACTATAATGACAACTACATAGCGCGGAGCGCGGGGCGCGGAGCGCAGAGCGTCGACGCGCTCCTGGGGGTGCAACGATTTCGGTTCCACGCTCTGCGCTCCGAGCTCCGCACTCGTTCCTTTCATGGCAGCTCGCCCACGTTAACCAGTTCCATAAACTCTCGTGACGCGGGCAAATCGCCTCCGACACCGCCGAAGATGCGTTCGCCAGCGAGAAACAGGGGACCGAAGGCCACTTGCTGGTGAGGCCACTTTGGCAGAGACCAGGCTGCTTGCTCGCGGCCCGCGCGCGCGTCGAGCCAGATTAATCGCACGCCCCTCCCGGCGGCACGGTCGCGCTGGGCGAGCAACAGCCTGCCGTCGCCGGCGCAGAGCGAGCCTTCGAGCCAATCGACCTCGTCGCGGTACCAGGCGGGCCTGCCCGACACGGTGTCAAGTGCAACCCAACCCGAAAGTGTCCGCACGATCAGTCGGCCCGCTGCCAACCCAACGATGCGGTCCAGGTCGGCAAACACACGTTGCCAACGCAAGCGACCCGTGTTCAATTCGACACATTCGATGCTCCGCGTGCCGGGCGGGACCACATAGGCGAGCTCGTCAGCAACCAATGGCGGCAGGTGAAGCGGTGTCGGCTCACCATCCAAAGGCGTGGGGAGCCACAAATGGCGTCGAAGCCAACGCGGGCGGCCCAACAGGTCGCAGGCCATCGTCGTGCCTCCGGCGGTGATCATGATCAGCCCACCCGACGCGCTTGCATGACAGGAAAACACACCGCTGGAGGAGCCGTGGAACCGCGCCAGTGGATGACGTTCGTTTAGCTCGCCGGAGGCTGGGTCGACCGTCGCGAGCGCCAACTCGACGAGACCTTCGCCCGCCGCATTTACGACCAGTGCGAACAACCTCCCTTCGATCCAAAGCGGATCGGCCACCATCTCCCCGGCCGCGGCTTGACGCCACATCAATTGGCCGCTTATGGCATCGAGCGCGAACAATTCCATTCCATTGGTGGTCGCCTGGCGAGCGAAAAGTCGCTGGCCGACCATGAGCGGATGCACCGGCTCCGATGGACCGTTTGGCTTGGCGGAAAATGCGGTGTCGAGCACACACGACCAGCGACAGGTGCCGTCGGCCAGTTCGTAGGCCACCATCCGCCCCGGCGCGGTGACGATGGCCAACGGCGGCGCGACCGTCACCGCCAGTTGACGCCCCAACGCGTCGAACGGACTGGGTGACGAGGGAGCCGGCGCCGCGGCTTCGAAACGGCCCCAAGGCCGAAGCTCGTAGCGGGCGGGCGACGGCGCCTTTGCGCTTTGATTGTCCGAATTGACCGCTGGTATTGAAGCGGCCGTCGCCTGGGAGCTGAGGGCCCTCATTTCGCCGACCAGTCGCTCGAATTCGTCGGGAGTGAGCTGGCCGTCGGCCAACCGCACCGGCTCGAGCGGCGGCGTACCGACGTCGCGGCCCAACATTGCGGCGGTCAACCGCAGCCGTGCGTCAAGCTGTCGTCGTTCTTCGACCGAAGCAAAACGCAGTGCCGCGGCATAATGGATCTCGGCGCGCGTAAACTGACCGCCGGCCAAGGCCCGGTCGCCCAACCAGCGCTGCGACTCGGCCGCGGCAGGCGTCCCGTAGAACTGGTCGGCGACCGCCTGCACTCCGGTTACATCGTCGTCGGCCGCGGCGCGCCGAAGGCGCAACAGGGCCGTCTGGCCAAACCCTTCGCCGAGCGCGCGCGCCAGCGCCGGATGATCGCGTACCGCAAACTCCACGGCCGCGGGCAACGTGACGAACAATCGCGGATCGGTGGCGTCGGGAAGCAAGCCTTCCGAGAGTGGCTCGGCAGCGTTGGCGATCACTTGGCAGGCGTCGCGATAGGCCCGAGCGTCGAGCGCCGATGCCAGCTCGGCCAACAGGTTGAAACCTTCCTTGCCGACCTCCTCGACCCAGGGGTGTTGCCACGCCAAACGGCCCGCGGCGCCGCCGCTGGTTTGTTTCCGATGGGCCGCGGCCAGACGTTGACACCAATCGGCCAGCGCCCCCATCGCAGACCGCTGGGGCGTGGCTGTCGTTGATGGCTGGCCCACCACCCCGAAGAACTTCAAAGCACGGCACGTTTCGTCGAGCGCATCCCAATCATCACCGTAGGTCAAGGCGACCAGTTCAGCGCGGACCAGCTCCCAGGGTGCGGCATCAATATCGAGCTGAGTTGCAACCGGTGATGCCATCAAGTGTTGCCGCACAATCGAGTAAGGGCGCCGATAGCCTTGTCGTACCAGCGCGCGACCAAGCTGATCGTACAACGCCGTAAAGCCCTCCAACCCTGCCGGATCGCCGGCGTCGACGATCAACGCGGCCTCGTCGAGCAGTTGGAGCCGTTCGGCCGGTGGGTTGTCAACGGCCACCGCTTTCGAAACGAGTGCAGCGACAAGTGCATTGGCCAAAGCTGGCGCCGACCCTGCTGCCAGTGTGCGCACCGCGCAGGCCGACCACCAATCAGTCAGATCGACGTCGGCCGGCTGGCTTTCGAGAACAGCCGATTGCCAGATGGCCATGTCGGGTACTTCGGTCAGAGCCAACGCCCGCTCGGCCAACACCGCCGGAGCAAGCGACTCGATCATCGCCAGTCGCCGAAATTCGAGCCGTCGCAGGCGGATCGAGCGGGAACCGCCGCCGGGCAAACAATAGACACCTGCCGTCGAGTACCGCCCGTCCAGTTGCCGTAGCGGCGTCAATGCCAGGCCCCAGTGGACTCCGTCGCAGCTCGTCCAGCACTTGAGCGACCCGCCGCCGAAGACGAGCCGCAGCCATTGGCGTTGGCCCGCCCGAGGCCGCGGCCCCGGGCGCCCGTCGTCCATCGTGGTATGCAGGTCGCCTGGCGACGAAAAGTCGAAGCCTATTTGCCCTGGCCGTGGCGACCCATCGGGGCCCTGCATTTGGAAAAAGCCAACCTGGTAGAGTGGTTGACCCTTCTCGTCGCCAAGATAAACGCCCGTGCCAGGCACGGGTTCCTCGATCTCGAATACGACCTCGCGCAGCCCGGCGTCGTCGACAGGCGTACCGGCCCAAGCTATTTCGGAGCCGTCTTCCAGCAACAGTTCCATTCGTCCTTCGGCCAGTGGGATCCATTGCGCCGCGGCGGTCGGACGTCGCCGCCACTCGAGTGCGGCCGGCGGCGGAAAGCCCGCAATGCGGTTACGCTGCCGCGCCCCATGAAGCGGAAACGGTCCACTTGCAACGACATCAAGCGAGCGCAACGTGGCGCGGCCGTCGAACACGATTAGTTCGGGGGTATCAACCAACGGCGCAACCAGAAGCGGTAGATCGCCGCGGCTCAGCACGATCAGGCCATCCTGGTATCGTAACTCGATGGTTCCCTGCCCAATGTCATGATATTTACTGCCGCGATATCCTGTTCTGCGATATCGGCCATTGTCGACGTCGACCAGCGCCATGCTGTGTGGACGTAACTCGTCGCGCCTGCGTGTCGCGGAATAGGCGGCCCATGCCGGCAGCGGAAGCTCGGAGTATTCCAACGTGATTCCGTTGGTACCACTCCAACAATGGAGTTTGAGTTGATCGTGTTCGGAGAGCAGCAACCTGACGGCGCGTCCTTCGTCGAGGATCGCGTCGAGTTTGACCGGGCCGATGAGGGCCTTGCCCGGCGTTGCGCCGCCAATGTCGATCAGGCGACCATCTTCCAGCGGCCGCAACCACTGGGCCCATGCCGCGCGCCGTGCCGAATCGTCACTGGGCAGTTCGTCGAAGCAGACGTCGGAAAACGGGCGGCCTGGGTCGCTAGCTTCCTCGGACGAATTTGCGTCGCCGGCGTCGTCAACAAGTAGCGGGATCCGTTCCTTCCCATGGCCCTTCTCGGCTTCCCCAGGTTCCCGCGGCCGTTTTCCTTCAGGCTCGTCAGAAGGGCTGGCAACATCGTCGGTGCCGGCCGCTGGCGCCGAGTTGTCGGGCTCGGCCGCCGCGTGGGTGGCGTCGCCGCTTTTGGCCGCTGAAAGGCCGTCATCTCCTTTAGCCAACTGGCGCGGCGGTTCATCGGACCGACGCACGGCGACGATGACGCCTACCGACACGATCAAGAACGCGACGGCCGACAAAGCGCCCCATCCAAAGAGGCGCGCCAGGCGGCCCGAGGGAGGAACCGCCGCGGACCGGTTGAAAATCCAATCCAGAGGGACCTGCACGTTCCCCATCGCGTCGGCTAAGACCCGTTCGAGCCGCAAGTCGTCGGCTAGCGCCTGGCGCAACTCGGCCGACTGGCCGATCCTTCTGCGCAGCTCCGCGATTTCTCCAGCCGAGAGGTCCTCGCGCGGGGTTTCACGCAATAATTGAACCAGTTGCTCGTCAGTCACGGCGGACCCCTTGGCTCGCCCGCTCGAGGCAGTTTTTCAGCGCCTGCCGAGCGCGAAACATCAAGAGTTTGGTCGCCCCTTCGCTGCGCCGCATGCGAAGGCCGATCTCGGCCAGCCGCAGCTTGCAGGCATATCGCAAGTCGATCGCCTCTCTCGCGCTCGGCCCCAGCGAATCGAGACATACCGGCAAGTGCGCCAGCATGTCGTCGTACATCGCGTCGTCGGTTTCGACCAGATCCTCGAGTTCAAGGCACAACTCGGTCCAGGCCACTTCGCGGCGACGCTTGCCCTTGCGGGCGTGCTCGCGCAGCACGTTGCGGGCAATGCCGATTAACCAGGGCTCGACCAGGCCTGAACTGTCAAAGCGGGCTCGGCAAGTGTAGGCCCGCAGGAATGTCTCCTGCGTCATGTCCTCAGCGTCGGAGTTTTGCAGCAACCGGGCGCGGAGAAAGCCGTAGACTGAGCCTTGATGGCGGCGCACGATCTCGCCAAAGGCATCTTGATCGCCCCGCTGGGCGGCCTCTAGCAACGCGTTGTCATGCACCATGGCACCCGCGCAAAGGTAAGCGTACGGTCGGAGCCGCCACGGAATGATCGCCTCAAGGGAAGGCCCTGTTCCTGCCTTTCCTACGTTCCATCATAACGCCTGGTGATGGCGAACGCCACCTGCACGCGTACGGGGTCGTACGGGGTAGGAAGCTCTTGGCCGACGAAGTCACCCCAAAAGAGATTGTCGATACCATCTCGACGCACAGCCGATTGTCCACTTTTTGGTTTAGAGGAATACGACCGGCATGGTGTATCCACACGACCGGCATGGTGTATCCTCAGATGTCGCGGATTTCGCAGATTCTTCTTCGGCTGGATTGGCGCGCGAACGAGGGTGCGGAAATTTGAACGTCACGAAACCAACGTGAAGTCGATACGTGAAGTCGAGACACCCACCTAGCCCGGATTATTCATGCTCCAGGGAGGAACGCGGGGCGCTGTAGCAGAATTCGCAAGAATTCTGGCGTAACTCGCGTCCACGGCCTGACTTCTTGCGAAGCCAGCTACTGCACTATGAATAATCCAGGCTAGTGGGTCGGGAGCGAGACCGTGGCCTCGTTGGACGAATAGCGAGAAGCAAGCGAAACTGCTTAACCCACGCATGAACGAAGTTCGAGCCGCGTTTGGCTGCGGCCGACAATAACGCACGTAAACAACCAACGACATGCCCGGCCTTGAGGAAGGAAACAAGTCGTAGGCGACAACGAGCCGCCCCGCCGGGCGCAGACGGCATTCGAACTGTCAACGATCGGGTTCTGGAAACTGACCCACTACAACCCAACGCATGACCTCATGACGAGGGTTACCCCGTCAATTTGAGGTGAGCGTGGTTTTTTCCGTTTCCAGGCCCTGGTTGATAAAGGCTTCGATGTTCGCCGCGCTTTGGGCACCTACCAGCGCAAATCGCTTCCAACCGTCCTCGGTCTTGCGATACATGACCAGTTGTGGAATGGAACTGCCCCGCATCATGTGCTTGGCCAGTTTACCCTCCTTGTCGGTATTCACCTGGGCGTAGGCAACCTTCTTCAAGAGTCCCTGCTTGGCAAGCTTGGGCATGACCGAATCCTTCATCGTGCGGCAGCCTGGGCACCATTCGGCGCCGATCAAGACGACGATCGGGCGACCCGTCTCGGCGTTGATCTTGTGGGCTTGGGCGTAGGTATCGGCCCCGGTCGAAAGCAAAGAAAGTTGCAGCACGGTGGAAAGGGTCAAGCTCGTCATGGCAAGGTCCTCCAGGTGAAATTACGCAAAGTGTGCCAGTTTAACGGGGCATTTTGGATATGCAACGGTAAACTGCGAAAACTTTGCGGGCTTATTCGCAACTGCAAAATTTCAAAAGACTTCCATCTTCGCATGGTTGAGTTTTTTGTCGCACGACGGCTATAATCGGTCGGTGCTTCCGGTGGTGGCCTCAATCGCGCCGTGTAGCAACTTGTTTTTTCCAAAGGCTTTCCGCACCAGCAGCGCCATGAAGCTCCGCGTCGGTCTTGTCGGCCTCGGCCACGCTTGGGAAGTGCGACACAGGCCCGCGCTGCGTGCTTTGAACGATCGCTTCGAAGTCATCGCCGTTTGCGAGCAGATCGGCATGCGGGCCGAACAAGCGGCCCGTGAATTTGGCGCCCAGGCCGTCGATGGCTTCCGCGCGCTGGCGCGGCGCACCGACATCGACGCAATTTTGATGTTGGCGCCACAATGGTATGGGTGCCTTCCGATTCTGGCCGCGTGCGACACGGGCAAGGCCGTTTATTGCGCGACGAACCTGGAGATCGATCTGGAACAAGCCAAGCGGGTCAAGGAGCGCGTGGAGCAGGCCGGTATCGCCTTCATGTCGGAGTTTCCCCGCCGCCAATCGCCAGCCACGCTCAGGCTGAAAGAATTGATCGCGACGCGCCTGGGGCGGCCGCGGCTGCTGTTCTGCCATATGCGCCGGCCGGCCGAGGACGCGCCGGGCAGCTCGTCACGGTTGGGGACGCAAGTGTCACCGACGAGCGATTTGGTGGAGCTCGTCGATTGGTGCTGTTACGTCGTGGGCAATTCGCCGTCGTCGGTGATCGGGATGAAGCACTTTGGGATCGACGGCCAGCAGGACGACTACCAGATGATGAGCCTCGATTTTTCGTCCGCGGCCGCGGTGGGCGCCGGCCCGACCGCGCAGATCAGTTGCGGACGTTACATGCCCGCCGCGTGGCAGGAGGCGGTGGCCTACCGTCCACCGGCGGCACTGCAGGTGGCCTGCGAGCGGGGGATCGCCTTCGTCGATTTGCCGAACACGCTGGTCTGGTTCGATGAAGCGGGCCGCCACCAGGAATCGCTCGACAGCGAGCGGCCGGTCGGCGAGCAACTATTGAGCCAATTCCACCGCGCGGTAACCAGCCTGGTGCGCCACGCGTCGAGCCTCGACGACGCCTACCTTGCATTGACCGTCGTTCACGAAGCGCGCGTCAGCCAAGCGCAGGGTAGACGGATCTTACTTGATAAAAGCTAGCGCAGAATCCGCCGTTCGATTTTCGAGAACAAACCGGAGAACGTTGCATTTTGCTCACGATCAATTCCACGACCATCGAGGATACTTTCGCCGAAGCCTTCCCGATGACGGCCGCGCGGTTGATCGTAACGGCCGAAACGGCCGAGTGGGCGCTGATTGCGGCGCGTGAAGCGACCGGCTACGCAGCGTCGGTCATCGGTTGCGACGCGGAGGCGGGCATCGAGCGGATTCTACCGCCGGACGAAACGCCCGATGGCCGCCCCGGCGCGAGCTTGCTGCTCTTCGCCTTTAACCGCGAGGCGCTTGCCAAGGCGGCGGTCAATCGCGTCGGACAGTGCGTCCTGACTTGCGCCACCACCGCGTGCTACAACGGTTTGCCCGTCGTCAAGGAGAAAGCAATCAAGATCGGGGGCACGCTTCGTTTCTTCGGTGATGGTTTCCAAGGGAGCAAGAAGCTCGATGGCCGGCGCTTTTGGCGAGTTCCGGTCATGGACGGCGAATTCACGTGTGAAGACCTGTTCGGCACCGTCAAAGGAGTGGCCGGCGGCAATTTCCTGATCCTGGGTGAGAGTCAAACCGCCTCCCTGGCGGCGGCCGAGGCGGCCCGCGACGCCATCCAACGCATCCCGGGCGTGATCCTTCCCTTTCCCGGCGGCATCGTTCGTAGCGGCAGCAAGGTCGGCAGCCGGTACAAACAGCTTCGTGCCAGCACCAACGACGCCTATTGCCCCACGCTTCGCGGTCTCGTCCCCTCGTCGTTGCCGGAGGGCGTTCACGCGGTTTATGAAATCGTGATCGACGGCCTCGATCTGGAGGCCGTCGAACGCGCCACACGCGCCGGCGTCGAAGCCGCTTGCGGGCCGGGCATCGTGCATATCAGCGCCGGCAACTACGGCGGCAGCCTCGGTCCGCACCACATTCATCTGCATAAACTGTTCGTCAGCAGCGACATCGAGTAGCCCCAGGGGCAGGTTCCCAAGGTGCCGCAAAAGCTACAACGGCCCCTTCGAAACCTGCCCCACGTTTTTTTCAGTAACGACCCGCCGTGGAGTATCATGGAGGGGTGTAGTGAACAGCCGGAAAAATAGGAGCTGAAACAATGGCGGAAACCGCGCGCGACACCCGGTGGCGTTCGAGGGTTGGCAAAACGGTTCGTCCAGGCGTGGCGACACGAATGGCATACGTTGGCACAATCGTCGCGATCTTGGCCGTGATCACTCGCCCACCGATCGCCGCCGCGCAGCCGCCCGGCAAGCCGTCGTTGCTCAAGGGTCATACGCATTCGGTCAGTTCGGCCGGCTTTACGCCGAATGGCAAGATCGTCGTCACGGGGAGCTTTGATAACACGCTCAAGCTTTGGGAAGCAGTCACAGGCCGCGAGCTGCGCACGCTCACCGGTCACACGGGACAGGTGCTCTCGCTCGACGTCAGCCGCGACGGCGCATACCTTGTTTCCGGTTCGCGCGACAACACGCTCAAACTCTGGGACATGGTTCGTCCTGAGCCGATTGGCGAGCTTGCCGGTCATAAGGACGAGATTCAGGGCGTGGCATTCAATGCCGACGGTAGCCTCGTTCTTACCGCCAGCCTCGATAAGTCAGCGATCGTCTGGCAGCGGGCCGACGGCAAACCCCTGTTGACGCTCGCCGGGCACACGGCGCCGCTCACTCGCTCGGCGTTCCGCAAGGACAACCAGCAACTTGCCACCGCCGACGCCGCCGGCACCATACGGCTTTGGCAAGCTACCGACGGCGCGCCTTTGGGCGAGCTGAATTCGCCCGGCGGCGCCGTCAACGCCTTGATGTTCCATCCGAACAGCCAATCGCTGCTTTCCGCCAGCGCCGACGGAACCGTACGTCTTTGGCAGCTCGTGCCCGCGTTGCGGCCTGCCGCAGAACTGGCCGACGGTGGGGCCGCTGTGGCGATATCGACTGACGGAAAGCTCGTGATCGCCGGTTCCGTCGATGCGTCCGTCAAACTGTTCGACGGCGCGGCTAAGCTGCTCCGCGCGTTGGAGGGGCAACCAAGCCCGGTCGCATCCGTGGCCCTCGGTCCCGACAACGCCACGGTCGCCGCGGGTGGAACGCAAGGCACGATCAAGCTCTGGAATGCGGCCGACGGCGCCGACAAGTCGCTCGTGTATGGACACACTGGCGCGGTCCGCGCTGTCGCGTTCAATCCGCAGGGTCCACAATTTGCGTCGGCCGGCGACGATGGCCTGGTAAAGGTATGGCTGCTGCCGCTGGTCGCACCGCGCGTACTCGCAGGGCATACCCAGCCGGTCGAGGCCGTGGCGGCGAGTCCCAACGGGCAACTGGTCGCCACCGCCGGCGGCGACAAAAGCGTCAAGCTCTTCAACCCAGCCAACGCGCAGCCCGTGCGCAGCCTCGAAGGCCACACGCAGCCGGTCGGAAGCGTGGCTTTCCGCCGCGACTCGGCGCAGTTGGCCAGTGGCGATGCGGCTGGCGTCGTTCGGCTCTGGAACCCCAACGACGGTGCGCCTCAAGGCGAGCTTCTAGTGCCCGGCGGCCCTGTTACCGGGTTGGCGTTTCATCCCAATAATCAAGCGTTCCTGACAGCCAGCGCCGACGGCACCTTGCGAATTTGCCAGCTTCCGATTGCGCCGCCACGCGCATTGGCGGGCCACACGGCACCGATCCAAGCTGTGGTGGTCAGTCCCAACGGTCAACTGGCCGCCACCGCCGCCGGTGACAACACCGTGCGGATTTGGAACCTGGCCACCGGCCAAACCGTCGCGACGCTCACTGGTCATGCCGCGCCGGTTTTGGCGGTGGCCTTCAGCGCCGACAACGCGCGACTGGTGACAGGAAGCGCCGACAAGACAGTGCGAATCTGGACCGCGGCCGACGGCAAACAAGTCGCGTTAGGTGAAGGGCACGCGGCCGAGGTCCGCGGCGTCGCCTTCGCTCCCGACGGCACGCAGGTTGCGTCGGCCGGGGCCGACAACGCACTAAAGCAATGGAACGCCGCCGACGGCAAAGAAATCCGCACCATGGCCGGCCACACCGCCGCAGTGACCTCGGTCGCCTACGCGGCCAAAGCTACGCAGTTGGTCAGCGGTTCAGCCGACATGACGGTGCGGGTCTGGAACGCGGCCGACGGAGCGCCGGTGCGAACGATTCCCGCCGGTGCGCCGGTCATCGCCGTGGCCGTCAGTCCCGACGACCTCACAATTCTATCGGCGGGCGGTGAGAACAAACCGATCATGCTCTGGAAAGCGGCCGACGGCGCCGCGACTGGCAGCTACGCAGGGCACGCGGCACCCGTCGTCAGTGTTCGCTTTAGCGCCGACGGCCAACGGATTGTCAGCGCCTCGTCCGATGGATCGGTCCGAGTTTGGACGCCGGCCGGTGTAACGCTCGAGGCCTTTGCCACGCCCAACGTGGCCGTCACCTCGGTGGCCCTTTCGCCCGATGGCAAGTCGGTCGTTGCGGGGGGCGCCGACAACCAGGCCCGAGTATTCACTCTTTCCGCCATGCAGGCCTTCGTAGCGCATACGGGTGCGGCCAACGACGTGGTCTACGTCGGCGACGGTTCGCAGTTTGCCTCGGCTGGCGACGATAAACTGGTGAAACTTTGGGACGCCACCGGCAAGCTCGTTCGCGAGTTCCCCGGAAGCGAAGGGGTGCTGGCGACCGTGGCGGTGCGAGCCGACGGCATGCAACTCGCCGCGGCCGGGGCCGATAAGATCATCCGTCTCTGGACGCTCGCCGATGCCAAACCCGCGGGCACGATCATCACGCCCTCCGCCGTAACCGCATTGGCCTACAGTGGCGACAACATGAGACTGGCCGCCGCGGGGGCCGATCGGCGATTACGGTTATTTGCCGCCGCGGGCGGAGGGGTATTGGAAGAGTTCGCCGCCGCAGGAGCGATGACCTCGGTCGCTTTTTTGCCCGACAACAAAGCGCTCTTGGCGGGCGGCGCTGACAACCAGGCGCGAATTTTCCAGCCGGCGATCGTGCAGTCGATCGCGGCACACGTCGGCAGCGCCGCCGGAGTCGCCTGGTCGCCCAACGGCGCGCAACTGGTCAGCGGAGGAGCTGACAAAATGGCGAGGATCTGGACCGTCGCCGACGGCAAACCGGTCCGCGAACTCGGCGGACACGCCGACGCAGTGACCTCGGTCGCGTTTACGCGCGACGGGACGCGGGTGATTTCAACGGGAGCCGACGCCGCGGCACGGATTTGGAACCTGGCCGCCAATCCGGGCACCAAAGAGGCCGAGCCGCTGGTGCTTGCACATCCCAAGCCACTGAGTGCCGCCGCCGTGAGCGTCGACAACCTGCGCTTGGCAACCGCTTGCGATGACGGACTGGTGCGCATTTGGGACCTGACCACGCTCGGTGTGCTCGAGCAGTTCGTCGGGCATACCGCCGCTGTGCGAGGCGTCGCCTTCGCCGGCGACAACAAAACCGTGGCGTCGGTTGGGAATGAAAAGTTGCTAAAGCTGTGGAGCGTTTCGGCGACGCGGGTGATCGCGGCGCACGCCGGCGAAGCGCGAGACGCGGTATTCACCACCGATGGATCATTCATCGTTTCGGTCGGAGATGACAAGCTCGTCAAGCTCTGGGACGGCAATGGCAAGCTGGCCCGCGAGTTCGTCGGCGGCCAGGCACCGCTATTGGCCGTGGCGGTCCGGACCGACAGTACGCAAGTGGCGGCAGGTGGGGCTGAGGGGAAACTACACCTTTGGAATTTCGCCGACGCGAAGCTCACCAGGTCAGTTGACACTCCCGCGGCGATACAGGCCCTGGCCTACAGTGCCGACAACCTCAAACTGGCCGCCGGAGGTGCTGACAATCACCTTCGTGTTTTCAATCCGGTCGATGGAAAACTGATGGAAGACTTCGTGGGCGCGGCCCCCATCACGTCGCTGGCCTTCGGACCCGACAACAAGACGATTGTCACCGGCGGCGGCGCACACACGGCCAAAATCTGGACGCACGCCTCGACGGCCCCCGTGAAGAATTTTGCCGGGCACGGCGGGCAGGTGTATGGTGTCTGCTTTACGGCCGACGGCCAGTCGATCGCCTCGGCCAGCGCCGACCAGACACTACGGCTCTGGAGCGTGGCTGCCGGAACTCAAATTAAGCAGTTCGCCGGTCATCAAGGCTCGGTCTATTGCCTTGCAATCAGCCCGGATGGCAACCTTCTGGTTTCGGGTGGCGCTGACATGACGGTGCGGTTGTGGGACGTCCCGGGTGGGCGCGAATTGAAACAATTGCCCGGTACCGACGCGCCCATTTACAGCGTGGCCTTCAGTCCCGACGGCCGGCTGGTGGCGGCGGGGGGGTTGGGCAAGACGATTTATGTCTGGGACGTCGCGACGAGCGAACTGAAGCAGACCATAACCGGCCACTCCGACCACATCTACCGCGTGGTGTTCAATCCGGCAGGCACGCGGCTCTTGTCGGCCGGCTACGCCGGGCACGTCCACATCTGGAACCTGACCGACGGGATGCAGCTTTTCACGACAAAGCTCCCTTCGGTCACTTATTTCGCCACCTACGCTCCCGACGGCGCACAAGCGATCGTGACTTGCGCCGACGCGAACGCCCATTTTCTTGACCTGCCAGTTGAGGCGCGGTAGCTGACTGTCGGAAACGCCGTAGCGCGCGGGGGTATCGTCAGTAGTTCAACTTCTCCGGCGCGCCGCGTTGGATGGGCACGTCGAAAAGACGCGGCGCGTCGCCGGCCAGCGATTCGGCGACGCGCTCGCTCAGTTCATGGGGATCGCTCACTCGGTGGGCTTCGACGCCCAGTGAGCGGGCCAGCGCAACCAGATCGATCTCCGGTCCGACCAGATCCATGCCCTCGAATTGTCCTGACTTCGCCGCCGGAAGTCCCAATTGCCGCGCGCCTACCTTGAGAATTTGATACTGGGCGTTGTTGGGAATGACAAACGTGACAGGCAGCCGGTACCTCGCCGCGGTCCAAAGCCCCTGGATGCCGTACATCGCCGCGCCCTCGCCGACCATGGCCAACACCGGTCGCTCGGGCCAGGCCAATTTGACTCCCAGCGCGCAACCCAATCCCCAGCCGAGAGCCCATCCACGATGAGCGAAATAGCCCGTCGCGTTCTTCAAGGCGCCCAGTCGCTCCAGGTAAGTGTTCGTCGTCGTGACCGCCTCTTCGACCAAGGCGATGTCGTCGGGGATGATCCGCGCCAAGCTCGACATCAAAGTCAACGGCGACAGCGGGCGCGCATCGCGCTCTTCTTCGGAACGTCGCCAAAGCGCCTGGCGCGCGGTGCAGTGTGCCAGGGCGCGGGCTTCGCCACGTGCCCGGGCCGTGTGCTTGGCCGCGGCAGTCATCACTTCGTCGAGCAGTCCGGCCAATTCGGTCAGGCCGGCCCACGGATCGCCTACCAGGCCGACTTCGAGCGGATAATTCTTGCCCAGTTGCCAGGGGTCCGGGTCGAGGTGCACCAGGCGGATGTGCTCGGGAACCGCCCGCGCCGGCTCGAAATAGACATATTGCCGCAAGAGATCCATGCCCACGACGAGCAGGACGTCGAACTCGGCCAGTTTCTCGCGGACCTCAGGAGACCAAAGCGGTAAAGCTTGGGCGTAAAGCGGGTGGTTGGGCGGAAAGCCAAGCCGGCCGTGCGTCGTGCCCGATTCCGAAAGGACCGCGGCCCCGAGCCGTTCTGCGACCGCCACCAGCGGCTCGACCGCGCCTGCCTCGACGACGCGACTACCGGCCAGGATACCAGGGTTGCGCGCCGTGGCCAGAGCCTCAGCCGCGCGACGCAAAGCTTCAGCGGGCGGGCGAACGCGCGAATCAAGCCGTGCCGCCGGCGTAAGGTCGAGCTCGGCAATGTCGGTCTGTATATCCAGCGGCAACGAAAGAAATACCGGACCCGTTGGGGGCGCTAGCGCCGTCTGCACCGCGCGGCGAATGGCCGACGGCAGGTCCTCGATTCGTTCGACCTCAGCGGCCCACTTGGTCCAGCCCCGAGCCACCTCGACAAGGTTCGACCAGAGTATCGGCTCCTCGAACCTCAGGCGGCGGTCCTGTTGGCCCGCCGTCACCAATAGCGGCGTTCCGGCGCGGTAGGCGTTGTAGAGCATTCCCATCCCGTTGCCCAGACCGCAACTGGCGTGCAGGTTCACTACGCCAAGCGACCGCGAAGCTTGGGCGTAGCCGTCGGCCATGGCCACGACGGGCACTTCCTGCAAGCCAAGGACATAGCGGATGCGGCGGTCGGCGACCAGCGCGTCGACCAGCGGCAATTCGGTCGTGCCGGGGTTGCCGAAGAGGTAACGCACGCCCGCATCGACGAGCATGTCGAGCAGAGCGTTAGTGCCGCTGGTGAGCATGGTCTGAAGCCGACGGATTGCGGCCTGGTCGAAGGTCCAACTCCGGTTGTGCCTGGAGTTGGCCCCTTCGGTGGCACTGGGTGATCGCAATATACCCACCCAGTGTACGCGATCCATAGCCAAATCGCGACTCCCCCGCCTACTCTTCTTGGAGCTGCCGCGACCGCGCGGTTCGCATGCGCGAAACCCGCTTCGACTTGATGCGGGCCGGAGCGACCGGGGCTTCATCTTCGACTGTTTCGTCGGCCATCATGGCCGGCGTGGGCTGGCCGGACGCACGAGCCAGTGTCGGTCGACCCGATCGCGATACCACGCGATCGCTGCCGGGGACGATACGATAACCCTGAGCTGTTTCAACTTCATCGCCCTGTCCGTCTTGGCCTAGGTCAGCGCGCGAAATTGAGCCGTAGTTTTCGGCGTACCCAACCTTTGGATAAAGCTGCGACCGTGAGACGATCGGCGAGCCGGTCCAGTTGCCGCATTGGTCGCATGTTTCGCAACGTTCATACGGGCGAAAGCGATAGCGGGGCCCGCAGCCACCGGCGGTACAAGTGCGATCGTGGGACCAGGGGCAGCAGCACGAGTTGCAACCGGTGGCGCCGGCCAGTAATACGATGGCGCAAAGGGCCGACAGGGCAGATTTCATCGAACAAGCTCCTTCAAGCCGGGTTTCTCCAAGAAAGGCGCAGCGACCTTTCCCGTCGAGGTGTATCGGCCGGATTAATCGGTAGAATCCAGCAAATCGGCAGTCTCGACGCCCGTCGAGGAGCTTTGCGCCCTTGTGCAGCTTGACTATATTGTTGATCGTGCTCAAGGTCGGTTCGATATCTCAGAAAAAGCCCCTCAATGCCATGGCGTCACCTCTTCCAATTCGGTCGTTACATCACGTGGCCCGGCTCACGAATCGGCTTGAGGAAAGCCGCGCGTTTTACTGCGACGTGCTGGGGTTTCGCGAAATCCCTCGCCCCAGCCTGCGGTTTCCCGGCGCGTGGCTGTATGCCTACGGATTGCAAATCCACTTGATCGTCGACGAGTCGATCTTGGGCCCTGAGGGCCCTATCGATACGCGCGCCAACCACCTTGCGTTCTACACCGACGACGTCGGGGCGATCGAAGCGCTGCTGGATGAGCACGGCGTCGCGTACCGGGTGAACATTCAGGCCGACACGGGGCTGAAACAGATCTTCTTTCGCGACCCTGACGGCCACCATGTCGAGGTGGCGACCTATCCGGAGTTGTCTGGGAGGTGAAGGAGGAGGCCTAGAACTTCCCGTTCACCGCGTTGCTGAGCGTGTTGATGTAAAAGCCGGCGACACGGAAGATCATCACGATGATCATGGCCGCGACCAGGAGCCAGACGCCGAATCCGGCGAGCATGGTGAGTGTGGCCAAGGCGCGCTGGGCGCGGTCCTGGTATTCCGTCGACAAGTGGGCCATCGTTTCCGGCAGCCGGCCGCTGTGCTCACCTACTGCCAGCGAGTCGAGAAATTCTCTCGGAAAGGCCTTGGTGTCGGCCAACGCGCTGGTAATGTCGCTGCCGGCGCGGATCGACTGCACGATCTCGTCGCTGTGGTCGGTGTAAAAAGCGTTTCGCGTGCTCCTCAGAGAGAGCGGTAGCGACTTGAGCACGCTCATTTCGGTTTCGAGCGTGAGTTGCATCGACCAGGCCAACTTGGCCAGCGCCAACGTCTGTAACGAGGGACCAAGCACCGGGATCTTCATCAACATGTACTGTAAGGGGCGGACCCAAAGCGCGCCGCGGCGGACCGCCTGAATTGCCATCCACACGAAAAACCCAGCGGCGGCGAGTACGAACAGATAGATCAGGAAGCCAGAGCCGCCTACCAGGCCGAGGCCGAGAATGTCGATCGGTTTGCCGTGTTCGTCGTTTGGCAGAAATCCCATGATCAAAATGACCAGTCCGATCACACCCAGGGCGCCGGAGAGTTGAAGCACCGGCCAGGCGATCGCCGCCAGGAATTGGCGCCGGAGGCGGATTTGGTGTTCATAATGCTCGGCCAGATGACGGCAAACTTCCGCCAGCTTACCCGTGTGCTCGCCGACGTTGATCAGCTCCCGAAACAGAGTGGGAAAGTAATCGCCCGTATCGACCAGCGCGTCGCTGACGGTGCTGCCGTGGTTGATGGCATCGCTGACCAGGTCAAGCCTGCGGCGGAAGGCCGCCGACGCGTAGCCCGCCGCTTCGCGCGACCAGACCTGCCGCGCATCGACGCCGGAGGTCAGCCCTGTGGCCAGCCGACGACATAGTTGGGCGAGCTCCTTTTGGCCGATGCGGGCTGAGAAGATCATCGTCAAGCATCCCGCGCCGCGCGAAGCCGGGCCAGCTCGGCCTCAAGTTCGACGGTCCTTTGTTTCGCTTCCTCGACCTCTTCGGCCAGCTCGCTGTAGGTCATCAGGCGCCGCCCGGTTCGCGGGTCGATCAATCGCAAAAGCGGTCCTTCCACATCCAAGGTCAGGCCCAGCTCGCGACTCGCCATTCGGCCGGCGGCATCGGACGGCAAGGGCGCATATTGACCGTCTCGCAGGCAATAGCCCCGAAGCGGCGACTCCGTGCCCAGCCCCTCCGGATCGAACAGAAAGTATTCAGCCACTCCCATCGTGGAGTACTCGAAATTCTTCACATTCTCGTCCTCGTCGCGAGTCTTTTTCGACAAGACTTCGAACACGACCGTCGGCGCGACCCCCTCTTCCCAGGTGCGAAATGACTGCCGCGGATGGTTCCCCATCACACCCTTGGCAACCATCACGTCGGGCGCCCTCTTGGCGGAGGGGTTCCCCTGCATGTAGTAGACGAACATGTCGGCGGCCACATACACGTCTTCGCGGCGTTCAAAGAGCCTCGACAAGGCCGCGTACAAGTAAACCATCGCCGCCAAATGAAATGCCCCTTCACCCATAGGTTCCCCGTCCGTCTCCGGATACAGTGGGTCGAACTTCGTGCCCGGCAATGGCCGCGTGGAAATCGACATGTTCAGTACTCCTCTGGACTCGGGCCACCCCGCCCTCTGCGCGCCTGTTTTATTCTACACTTCACTCGGGCGTCATGGCTACACGCTTCTTGACGCCAGCGCGCAACGGGGATCATTTCGGCGTGGACGATCTGCTACAATTCCTGGGTTCGCGGACATGCGCCGGCTAGATGGCGACCGGGGCATCGCTTAGACTCTGCCCGGCCACCGTGAATATCGCATTCTTGACCGCGTGAAGTATCATTTGGGAATCATGAAGCAACACGATACGGTGGCGATCGTGGGGGTCGGCCTGATCGGGGGGTCGATTGGAATGGCTCTGCGCGAGCGCGGCTTGGCGCGGCACGTCGTGGGGATCGGCCGGCGGATGACCAGTCTGCGGACGGCGCGGCAAATGGGCGCCGTGACACGTACGACGCTCGACCTGGCCAGAGGTGTTGCTCGCGCCGAATTGGTGATCGTTTGCACGCCGGTGGGCCGGATCGCGGGCGACGTGCGGACCGCCGCCCAGGCATGCAAAGCCGGCGCGCTCCTGACCGACGTGGGAAGCACGAAGGCTGAAATTGTAGCCGCGCTCGAGGGCGAGTTACCGCGGCATACGAGGTTCGTCGGCAGCCACCCCGTGGCGGGCGGCGAAAAGAGCGGGCCCGCCGCGGCGACGGCCGACTTGCTCGTCGGCCGCACCGTGATCGTAACTCCTTCCGCGGTGACTCGGGACGACGATTACGAAGCCATCGCCGCGCTCTGGAGCAGCCTTGGGGCTGGCGTCGTACGGATGTCGCCGGCCGACCACGATCGCATCTTGGCCGCCACGAGTCATCTCCCACACATGGCCGCCTCGGCGCTGGCTGCGGCGACGCCTGAGGGCGATTTACCGCTGGTCGCCAGCGGGTGGCTCGATACTACGCGCGTCGCCGCCGGTGACGCCGAGCTTTGGCAGCAGATTCTTTCGAGCAATCGGGCGCACGTTTTGAAGGCGCTTGCGCGCTATGAGGGCGTGCTGGCGTCGCTCCGACGTGCGCTGGAACGCGGCGACAATGCAAAGCTCGTCGAAATCCTGGCCGAAGCGAAGCGCCGGCGAGATAAACCCGCCAACGATGGAAACCATGCCACCCATTCGGCATGACCGTTGACCGTGCCAAGGCGGCGGTTTAAAGTACAGATTCGTGTTCCTTTTCGAGCGGTGAAACCTTGGAGCTTGCCCGTGCCGTCGCGCGAGCGAGGTCCGCAGTTGGCCCGAAAAATGCTTGCCAAGCGTGTGATTCCCTGCCTCGATGTCGATCGCGGTCGGGTGGTGAAGGGGACCAATTTCGTCCAACTTCGCGACGCCGGTGATCCGGTCGAGGTGGCTGCGCGCTACGAGGCGGAGGGGGCCGACGAGCTCGTGTTCCTCGACATCACCGCCAGCCACGAAGGACGGCAGATCATGCTCGACGTCGTCCGGCGGACGGCTGAGGTGGTTTTCATGCCGCTATGCGTGGGCGGAGGCATCCGCACGGTGGACGACATTCGTGAGCTCTTGAACGCCGGCTGTGACAAGGTATCGATCAACTCGGCCGCCCCTCGCGACCCGGCATTCGTTGCCGAGGCCGCGCGGCGCTTCGGCAGCCAATGTATCGTGGTCAACATCGACCCCAAGCGCGTGTTGCGCGAAGATCACGAGTTTTGGGAAGTCTACGTCAACGGCGGCCGGGTAGGTACGGGCTTGGAGGCCGTCGCCTGGGCCCGCGAAGTCGAGCGCCTGGGGGCGGGTGAGATCGTGCTGACGTCAATGGACGCCGACGGCACGAAGAACGGTTACGACCTCGAGATCACGGCCGCCGTGAGCAAGTCCGTCTCGATCCCCGTGGTGGCCAGCGGCGGCGCCGGACATCCCGAGCACCTTGCGGACGCTATCCTTTTCGGGCATGCCGATGCCGCTCTGGCCGCCAGCATTTTTCATTTTGGCGAATTTAGCATCCACCAAACCAAGCAAGTGATGGCCGCGAGGGGCATTCCCGTCCGCCAGTCCGTCAATCAACAGTGCCCCAACCGGCTGAGCGCATAGCAAAGACGAACCGGCGCGGCTAGGATCGACAAGCATGGCAGAAGTCACCGACAACCTGGTCGAACGCTATACGAGGAAGCGGGAAGATCTCGAGATCAACAAGCTGTTCCGAGCGCTGACCAAGCTCAAGGGGAGTGACCTGCACCTGAAGGTCGATCGCCCGCCCATCATACGTGTCAACGGCACACTTCGCCCGCTCGACCGTTCGCCGATCGACGACGAAGAGATGGTCCGCTTGATCTTCCCGATGTTGGACGACCGGAACAAGAAAATCTTCGACGCCAACGGCGGGGCCGACTTCGCCCACACCTGCGAGGTCGACGGCACGCATTGGCGGTTCCGCGTGAACGTGTTACAGCAGTTGGGCCACGTGGGCATGGTCGCGCGGCGCGTGAACCAGTGGATTCCCGACTTCGAAGGGCTGAACCTGCCAGCGGTGATGGTGGATCTCTGCAAGTTCGACCAGGGGATGGTCCTATTGGCCGGGGTCACCGGTTCGGGCAAGAGCACGACGATCGCCTCGATGCTCAATTGGATCAATCACAACTACCGCAAGCACATCCTGACGCTCGAAGATCCGATTGAATTCACGTTCACCGAGGACAAGTGCCTGATCAACCAGCGCGAGATCGGCATGGACGTCGTGGATTTTGGCATCGGCATGAAGCACGCCGTGCGTGAAGACCCCGACGTGATGCTGGTCGGCGAAATGCGCGACGAGGAGACTTTCCTTACCGCGATCCACGCCGCCGAGACGGGGCACCTGGTTTTCGGTACGATCCACGCCTCCAGCGCCCCCTCGACGATCGGCCGCATCCTCGACCTGTTTCCGCAGACCATGCACAACGCGCTGCGCAGCGCGATCGGCATGAATATGAAGGGGATCGTGGCTCAAAAGCTGTTACCTTCCATCAAGGAAGGGGTCGGCCGGGTACCCACGGTCGAAATCATGACGTTCAACTCGATCATCCGCAAACTGATCCTCGAAGGGAAAGACGAGAAACTCGCCGACGCGATCCGCATGTGCGAGAAGGAGGGAATGCAGGACTTCACAATGAGCCTCAAGAGTCTGGTAGACAAGGACCTCATCGACCGGGCGACCGCGTTTGAAGTCGCCCCGAACGTCGACGCCTTGCGGATGGCGCTCAAGGGAATCGAAGTCCGGGCGCCGGGGATTCTTTGATGCGTCGACTTCTGTTCATCACCGCAACCGCCGTCTTCGCCTGGACGGCCGGCACGCCCGCGGCGTACGCGCAGAACCAGGCTGTCTCGAATATCAGCAACAGATTCTCGCCCGAAGCTGTCAGCAAGCTGAGCGTTCTGCAACAGGTCATGATGTGGCTCGCGGTCGTGATGACCCTTCTGGTGTTCATGACCTGGGTCCGCTCGGCCGACTGGGCCAATGTCGACCGTTTCTTCCGTCGCCAAAGCCGCAATTGGAACGTGCTCCTGTTCGTCCCTTTCGCCGTCTGCATACCAGTGGCGATCACCATGAACGTGTTCCCTTTTGTCGGGCTGGCATCACCGTTTCTGCTTTTTTTAGCCTATGTGATTCCCTTCGTGGTCTACGTTTCGAAGCGGAACGCGGACCTGCCTTACGACGACAAGGTGTTCACCAAGAAACACATCCGCCGCTGGACGGCAGGCAAGCTCGCGGCGATCGGCATCAAGGTTCAAGCCGAGGAAAAGACGCTTGACGAAATGGGACCCGCCGTCACGCTGGTCGCGAAGGGAGGCGCCACGGAGCGTGACGACCAGGTGCATCTGCTTACGGCGCGGCAATCGCCCGGTTTTCTGGTGGCGCGAGAGCTGTTGGCCCAAGCCTTCGGTAACCGCTCGGAGGCGATCCTGCTTGATTACACTTCCACGGCCGTGGGCGTACGTTTCCAGATCGATGGCGTCTGGAACCCAGGTCAAGGGTTGGAGCGCGAGCCGGGTGATATGCTGTTGGCGGTCCTGAAGACGATTTGCGCGCTCAACGCCGGCGAGCGCCGCGCACGGCAGGCGGGCTCGTTCGGAGCCGAATTCGAAAAGGTGAAACGCACTTGCCGGCTGACCAGCCAGGGCACCAAGACGGGCGAACGCGCGCTAATCCAGTTCGAAAATGCCGCAGTCAAGAAGCAGCGCCTGGGCGACCTGGGGATGCGGCAGAAGATGATCGACGATCTCAAGCCGCTCTTGGAAGCCAAGGGGGGGCTGGTCGTGGTTTCCGCGCCGCCGGGCGGTGGCCTGACGAGCTTGTTCCATGCCGTACTCAGTTCGATGGACCGCTACACCCGCGGCTTCGTCAGTATCGAGGACGAGGCCGCGCTTGAGGTCGAGGTGGAAAACATCGTGGTCCACAAGTTCAACGGCCCCGCCGGGCAGTCGCCCATTTCGATCTTGCCCAAGCTGTTGCGAGAGTACCCCGACGTGTTCGTCGTCCCCGATTTCAAGGATGCCGAATCGGCCGCGGCGCTTTGCGAGCAGGCCTTTTCGGCCGATCGCACGGTGCTGACGACGGCAAGGGCGAAGGAGGCGGCCGAGGCGCTGCTCAAGCCGCTGGAGCTCGGTCTGGAGCCGGCGCAATTGGCCGGCGCGGCGCGGGTGGCGGTGAATATGCGCCTGGTTCGCAAACTCTGCGACAAGTGCAAGGAAGCCTATGCACCGCCGCCGCAGCTCTTGCAGCAGTTGGGAATTCCCGTCGGCCGGGTCGAGGCATTTTTCCGCCCACCCACGCCCGACCCCGAAAAACCGCAAGAGCCGTGCCGGCAGTGCCAGGGGCTGGGCTATTTTGGACGCACCGGCATTTTTGAGGTGCTTTCCGTCGACGAACAGGTGAAAGGAGTGTTGTCCGCAAAGCCGCAAGTCGCCGCCGTCCGTCAAGCGGGGCGAAAGGCTGGAATGCGATTACTGCAAGAGGAAGGGATCGTGCTGGTCGCGACCGGCGTCACGTCGTTGCCCGAGCTGATGCGGGCACTCAAGGAGTAATTGGCCGTTACGCGTCGGCCTCGACCTTTTTGGGTTTCTCTAGCCGGCCTGATGGTTTCGAAAGCACTACCACGGCAACGGCTACCAATACCCAGTAACCGCAGAACATGGTGGCCACTTGCCATGGCAAAGCGTCGCCCGTTCCTTTGAGCCAAACGCGGGTCGGCGGGAGTTCGAATTTCCCATTGGCCGCCGACGCACCCTGCAGCAGCATCTCGAGCAAGGGCATGGTCGAGACCACGATTCCGCCGGCCAGCAGCAGGCAGAATACAAAGTTCCCCACACCATCGAAAATCGGATGGAACGCGACCCTGACGCGTGAGAGCTTGTCGCTCCAGGTCTTGACGCCCGCGAACGCGGCGATGAACAAGATCCATTGAATCGCGGTAGCCACGGCCTCCACGGTGAAATGGTCGTCGCTCGATTGGGGGCCCACCGCCGAAGTCACCATCGTCTTCGCAATCGACCCTCCAAGCCAGGAGAGCAGAAACGCCTGCCACCAGTTGAACCAATTGATGGCATTGCCCCACATCCTTTCCTTCCAGCAAGTGCCTAGCACCCAAAGCGTGCAAAAACCCCATCCGACGTAGTGAATTATCGGTAGGACCTTCCAGCCACTCATGGTTCGAATCCTCCGCCGTACGCCAAGCTATGCTCTCCAACCTGACGCGATCAATAATTGCGCGAGTCAAGCTGGAGAAATCTAGACTAGCATCGCTGATCGTTGCGAGTAGTATAATCACTGCGATGAATGAGGGCCAGCGAAACCCACTTCGGCAGACGGCGGCAACGATTGGTCTAAATTGACAAGGATCGTAGCGGCCAGTAGGGTTGCAGTTAAGAAACCGAATCACTCGGATCGGTCGCCGTGGAGAGACAACCCCCCATGTCCGCATCGCATCGCGCTAGCCAGCCAACAACCCACGCTGCCGACGATGAGTTTCCAGGCTATCACCCGCTGAGCAGTATGGCTGTGGTCGGTTTCGTGTTTGGGATGGCATCGATTCTGACGTTCGTCAGCCTCAAATTCGCCTTCATTCCATTGCTTGGGCTGGCGTTCAGTGCCTTGGCCCTTCGCCGCATCGCTGCGTTGGAGAATGCGATGACCGGACGCCGTTTCGCATTGACGGGCTTAACGTTGTCGCTCTTGTTTGGGCTTGCCGCTCCCACAGGCCAGGCCGTCGCCCGCATGCAAATGCGAAGCGAATCGCGGCGATTCTCCCAGCAGTGGTTCGACATGTTGAAAGAACGGCAGCCCTACATGGCGTACCAATTGGAGACGGCGCCCGCCCTTCGTTCGACGCCAGAAAAGATGACGAAGGATCTAGCGCAGCAAATGCCCCGAATGCAGTTCGAAAAATTCTTGGGTCGCTCCGTCGTTCAAATCATGCTCACGCTGGGCGAAGGCGCCCAAGTCCGATATTTTCAGGAATTGTCGCTGACCGACAAGGTGGGTTTACGTGGAACGAACGATATATACGCTGTGAGTGTCGACGATCGCGGAGAAAAGACGACGTTCTTCGTCGAGCTGCAATTAGAGCGAACCAAAAGCTACGTCGACGGTTCCTGGGAATGGCAAATTCGTTCCGCGGAGTTCCGTACGAAACCCCCAGCGGCGTTGCCCTCTTTACGCTAGTCGCAACGAAAGCGGAACGCACGCGGGCCGGTTTTCAGGCGCGGAGTGACTGAACCCGCGAAATTTCAGCCACCTCGTAGCCGTGCCACCCATCCGGCACAATCGACAAATTCCCTCTGCGCGGCGTCGCGCCAACGTCATTTGGTCATCGACTCCGCCGTCATCTGCCAGTCGGTCATCTTTTCCCTTCGTTCTTTCGACACATGCAGGGAAAAGAACCTAGAGTTTCCGGAGCTTCCCCTCGCTCCCCGGTGCTTCAAGTGAAAGCCCGGTAACACACATCAGTCGGCCAGTCTGGGCCGCTCGCAGTACACGTTGCCATGACGCCGGCGGCTCGTCGGTGTCGGGGAGGGGAGATCGCATCATGGCCCGTTGGTGGCTCAACAGGAACATGCGCGGCGCTCGGCCGCGATCCGCCGCGCGAGGCGCTGATTTCGCGCTGGAACGTCTCGACGAATTGCTTTTCTTGAACGCCGCGCCCACCGACGTCAATTCTTCGGATTGGCGGCAACAGACCTTTTCGCTGGGACCGTTGGATCTCACCACCGACCAGGTCCAGCTCGGTGCCCTTGGGGTCCAGGACTCGTCCGGCCTGCAAATGATCGGGGGCCAGCAGGTGCAATCCCAGTTCGGCTATACGGGCAGTGGCTATTCGGTGGCCATTCTCGACACGGGAATCGAGTACAACAATCCGGCCTTCGCCGGCCGCTACCTCGGCGGTTACAACTTCGTCAATAACACGTCCGACCCGATGGACGATAATGGGCACGGCACCGCCGTCGCCGGAATCATCGGCAGCGACGACCCCAAGGACCTGGGCGTTGCACCTGGCGTCGGGTTGATCGCTCTGAAGGTACTCGACGCCTCCGGTTCGGGCACATTCGGCAACGTCGATCGGGCCTTGCAGTGGGTCATCGCCCACCAGCAGCAGTACCATATCGTCGCGGTCAACATGTCGCTCGGCTCGGGCAACTACAGCTCTGAACCGTACACATCGCTCGATGCCGATTTGCAGGCGCTCAAGAATGACGGCGTATTCACCGCCGCCGCGTCGGGCAACAGCTACTATTCGTATGGCAGCCAACCCGGGCTGGCTTTTCCGGCGATCAACAACCTCGCCGTTTCAGTCGGCGCCGTCTGGGACGGCAACTACGGTTCGGTCACTTGGGCCAATGGTGCCAAGGATTACTCAACCGCGCCCGACCAGATCGCCAGCTTTACCCAGCGTAACGAGAATCTCGACATCCTCGCACCAGGCGCCTTCGTCAATTCGATCTACCTGAACGACACCTACGCATCAATGGCCGGCACCTCAATGGCCACTCCATTCGTGGCGGGAGCTGCCGTGCTGATCCACCAGGCGCTCGATGCCGACGGGCAGGGCGCCCAAGCAAATCAAGACCACATTCTGGCACTGATGCAGCGGACGGGCGTGACGATCGTCGACACCGACAATGGCCAGGACAACGTGATTCATACGGGGCAGAGTTACGAACGCCTCGACGTTTCGGCCGCTGTCGATGCGGTTGCGCAGGTCGCACCGGGCACGCCCGCCCAGCCGGCTCCTTCGACTCCCGCCCCCATCACGCCGCAAGACCCGAACGCGGCCTTCGTCGCGGCCCTCTACATGGACGTGTTCGGCCGGCCTGTCGACGCACCGGGGTCCAGCTATTGGACCGGCGTCCTGGCGTCGGGCATGTCACGGTCGCAATTGGCCACGATCTTGTGGCAATCGGCCGAACACCGCAGCGACCAGGTCATGGCCGACTACCAAACTTACCTGCACCGCACGGCCGGCGCCGCCGAGCTCAACCATTGGGTACAGGTTATCGAATCGGGCGTCAGTGAGACATCCGTCGCCGCCGAATTCATGAACTCCGCCGAGTACCAATCCGCGCACCGCGACAACCTATCGTTCATCGAAGGGCTGTTCAACGATCTGCTCGGTCGCGCAACCGATGAGGGCACATTGAAAACCTGGACGTCGCTCTTAGAATCAGGAACCAACCGCGGCGAATTGGTCGACGCGATCCTGAATTCCACTGAATTCGATGCGAGGGTCGTGGGCCAATTCTACCAGCAATTCCTGGGCCGGTCGGGCGGCGGCGACGCATCGTCCTGGGGTGAATCGGTCGCTCGAGGTCTCCGATCGCTTGACAATGTGGCCGAACTCATCCTGGGGTCCGACGAGTTTTTCGACCGCGCCGATTCGCCGGGAGCTTCGCGCGGACAAGACTTACTTACCCAATCGCTCTACGATGGTGGGCTCTCGGACGATTTAACCCCCACGGGATCGGACCAGGCCGACGCTGACGCGCCGGCTACCGTTGCGACTGTCGAAAAGTCGCTGCCCACGCCGCTGAGCGAACCGAAAATCGTGAGTTGACCCGCGATTCAACGCTGGGAGAATGGCCACGAATCTTGGGGGCGGAGTCCAGCCAGGAGTCGATCTCCATGCGACAATTCCTGCGGCGTTTCACGCCAGCCTTGGCGATCGTTGGTTCAAACATCGCGTGTTGTTCGCAAGCGGCATTTGGCCAAGACATCGCTGATCGCGCCGCTCCCGCGCCTGCCGACGCGGCCAATAGCATTAGCGCTTCGAGACTTTTTTCATGTACTTTTTGGGCATCTTGGGCACCGCCTCGTATTTTGATGAGTGCAAGCGCGGAGCGTGGGATGGTGGTAGCGGAGGTTTCTCCATTTCTTTCGTAACGCGGGCGCGCGTATTGTTCAAGGTGTTGAGCTGAAGGAAACGAAGGAAGGAGACATGACATGGAACCGCGGAGTTTGTTTTCACGTCGTTAGGTGATCGCGGGCGTGGGCGCGCTCGTCGCGCGCATCGCGTGCCCAGTGTCACGGCGCATCGAGGCCGCGGCCGTCGAGACTTTAACGGTCGAGACGGCGACATTTGCGGCGCCGCCTCTGTCGGCCGGGTCACCCGAGCCCGCGGCGCGAGTCGACGCCGTTAGCCAGGTCACTTGTTTTGTCAATGACTGCGAGGGCCGCTTGCTCTCGAACGAATCGTCGGCTTGGGATGGCGAGTGCGGCGTGGACACCTATTTCGGATAGCCGAGCAAACGGAGGAGGGGAGACGCAGGGATGGGGAGACGCGGAGAAAGGGGGCTGCGCGATTTCTCCGGAGGCGCGCTGCGCGGTAATTTACGCCCTCGAAATCGGGCCGGCGACACACGGCTTACGACTCACCAGGGCGCCCGAGGGGCTTGAAATAGTAGATGGACATGCGTAGACTTAAAGATAGGAGGGGCTTGTTGTTCCTTTCCCGTTTCCGGCCTCTCATTCCGGGGATGTCCAAGGGCCACCTTCGCGGAGTGACGACGATCGCCAGTCGAAGCGGAAGAGCTCATTCCCGTTGTCCGAATTCGTGGGGCCGTCTTCCGACTGGGCTCCGGCTACGAATCATTAGTGATCAGATGTGCATATTTTTTGGGCAATGCGAACGCAACGGCGGCGATGCGCGGTTCAACGCGATGCGGAGCGAGTCGAATGGGACCATCAATAAACGTGCGGATTCTCCCATAGAAAACAAATTTTCGCATCAAGAAATTTGGACGAAGAACGCGGGAAATCGAACCACCACGAAGTGCCCAAGAATTAGGCACTCGGTATATCGTCAAAAGGTCGTAGACGCCGCCCCGGCGATATCGAGTTGAATCACCGGAGCCGCGGTTGCACGCCGCTCGCGGCCATGTGAGAGCAACGCGGACTAAAGCCCACACTACGGCGTTGTCGTATGCCTCGATCTTTATTTGCGTTGACCAGTCCGATCGGCCGCTGACGCTGGTGCTGGCGCTGCGATTCTTGGCCTCATGGGAAGGGGGAATGGGGAGACGCGGCGACAGTGGCGGAAATGTTCCAGAGTCGCTAATCTATATTCCGAGCGGGAAACCTACGATTTCGGAGCGACTTCATGGCGTCAGAACTCCAGAGCCTGGTGGGCGAGCTGGAGGCCAACATCTCCAAAGTGGTTCTGGGCAAGGCCGATGTCGTGCGGCTTTGCACCGTGGCGCTCTTGGCCGGCGAACACGTTTTGTTGGAGGACGTACCGGGCGTCGGCAAGACGCTGGTTGGCAAAGCGATCGCGAAGAGCGTGGCTGCAAAATTCTGCCGAATTCAATTCACCCCTGACCTGCTCCCCAGCGACATTGTGGGGAGCAGTGTCTTCAACGGCAAGACGAGCGAGTTCCATTTCAGCCCAGGGCCGATCTTCGCGAACATCGTGCTGGCCGACGAGATCAACCGCACGACACCCCGCACGCAAAGCGCGCTTTTGGAAGCCATGAGCGATTGCCAGGTTTCGATCGACGGCACGACGCACCCCTTACCTCGGCCCTTCATGGTCATTGCGACGCAAAATCCGTTCGAGTTCGAAGGCACCTATCCGCTCCCGGAAAGTCAGCTCGATCGTTTTCTGTTGCGGATCAGCGTGGGATATCCCGACCGTGAGGACGAGCTGCAAGTGCTCACGATCCACCGTGACGGCGAGCCCGTCGACGACTTGAGACCCGTTCTGGATTGCCAGCAGGTGCTCAAGCTGCAACAAGCCGCACGGAAGGTGGCTGTCGACGAATCGATCCACGACTACCTGCTCGACATCGTCGAGGCGACTCGCACCAGTGAGGAGTTGCACGTTGGCGTGAGTACCCGCGGCGCGCTGTGCTTATACCGGGCGAGCCAGTCGTTGGCACTGATCGAAGGGCGCGACTTCGTCGTGCCCGACGACATCAAGCGTCTCGCCGTGGCAGTGCTTTCGCACCGCGTGATCACCAAGGGCTACCTGCACGGCAGCCAGCGGGGAGCGGTCGAATCGCTGATTCAAAGGTTCGTGGATGATCTGCCGGTGCCGGGTTAGGGACCATGCGCATCCAACGCCGCACCACGCTCTGTCGCGAGGGCCTGTATTACCTGGCGGTGTTGGGGTTTTTGTTGGCCGGGGCCATGATGCGACAGATTAACTTGTTGATGATCTTGTTCGGCATGCTGGCCGGGCCACTGTTGTTGAGTTTTCGGCTGGCAAAAGTGTCGCTGCATCATCTCGAAGTCGAGCGTTTGCTACCCGGTTCGATATCGGCCGGTGATTTGTTGCACGTCGAGCTCAAACTCACCAACCGGCGTCGACGGCTGGGAAGCTGGACGGTCCTGGTCGGCGATTCAATCGAGCGCGAAGCGGCGTCTCGCGGCGATGCTCCTTTGGTGTCGGAGGCCTTGTTTTCGTACGTGCCGCCTGGCGGATCGACGAGCGCCACATACCGCGGCCGGCTTCCTTGGCGCGGACGGTACCGATTTGGTCCCTTGCGTCTCTCGACGCGCTTTCCGCTCGGGCTCGTACGGTACGAGCTCACGTTAGACAAGCCCGGCTCGCTGGTCGTCTTCCCCAGGCTGGGGCGGCTCACCGTGGGCTGGCAGCGCTGGCTCGAAAGTGCCGAACTGGGGCTAGGGCACGGCGCGCGACAGCAGGGCTTCAGGGCAGGAGAGTTCTACGGGCTGCGCGATTGGCGGAGCGGTGACAGCAGGCGCTGGCTCCACTGGCGGACGACGGCACGGCGACAAACACCGGTGGTACGGCAGTTCGAACAAGAGCGGAACCAAGCGCTAGCCGTGGTGGTCGAGCTTTGGCAACCCCAACATCCCCAGGCTCACCACTCCGACAACGTGGAATTGGCCGTCAGTTTCGCGGCCACGATCGCCGCCGATCTTTGCCGCCATGGTGGACGCTGGCTCAACCTCGCTGTAGTCGCTCGGCAACGCTGGTCAACACACGGCCCCACTTCGACCGCGCTGCTGCATTCCGCGATGGAGCAATTGGCCCTGGCCCAAGCCGGCTCCGAGGACAGCCTCGACGAAGTATTGACCGAGATGCTCGATCGCCTGCGACCGGGCACACGGGTGTTAGTCATCAGCACGCGGAGGTGCGACCTTAGCGACACTGAGCGGTTCAACGGGCTTTGGACCGATCCACGCCGCTGCGCCTGGCAAGGGAGAATTCTGGCGATCGACGCGGGCGCGGCGGAGTTAAATGAGTTCTACGTACCCGTTTAAACCAGGTGTTAATTCGTAGGGTGCAACCACCCTCCAACCAATCCGGGGTTTACCCGTGCACATCGAACGATTGCTTCAGATCAGCATGGCCGCGCTCACGGCGCTGGGCACATTGCTGTTAGGCATGGGCGAACGTGATTTAACCTTGCCCGTCCTGGCCGTAATCGTCGCCGCCAGCTCGGTATATCTGACCGACGTCAAAACGTGGCTGCAATTGAATACGATGGGGTCCAACGCGGCGGGCCTGGTTGCATTGGCCGTCACCTGGCACGACTGGGAAGGTTATGAAAGTGACAGCCAGTTGCTGGCGATGACCAACTTATTGATTTACCTGCAATTTGTGCTGCTCTATCGCCGCAAGAACGTCCGCATTTATTGGCTATTGGCGCTCTTGAGCCTCATGCAGGTTGCGGTGGCCAGTGCCCTGAATCTGAATATTGCCTTTGGGTTTCTGTTGACCGCCTACCTTTTCGTGGGGCTGATCACTCTGTCGCTGTTTTATCTCTACCGCGAGCAGGTGCAGTATCAACCGCGATCCGAGGCCGAGGGGGTTGGCGGTGAAGGGGGCGGACCAACCCCGAGCTCGGCACCGGGGGATGGCGAAAGGCGCCGCTGGCCCCTAGGCGCCGGAACCGCGCAAGTCTCGAGGCGGCAGATCGCAAATGCTGCCGACGACGGCTTGACCTGGAGTTTCGTGCGGCGCATCGTGTTCGTCGGCACTTCATCGGTGGGATTTGCGCTTTTGGTTTTCCTGGCGGTGCCGCGAGCCGGCAAGTCCGCCAGTTGGCGGCCGCGCGCGGCGGTCGAACAGCGCGTCGTCGGATTCTCCGAGAACGTAACGCTGGGAGAACTGGGCGATCTCTTTGAAGACGAGAGCAAGGTGATGCGGGTCGAGTTTTTTGGCGCGAATTCCAAAGAACCGTATCGAATCGCCGGTGCGCCCCTATTGCGCGGCGCTCTTTTGTATCAGTACGAGAACGGTGAGTGGCGGCGCGACAAAGGCACCCGCCAGCCGAAACCGTGGCCCGAGCAAGGTGTAAGTGAGCTTCCAACTGAAGACGAATGGGTCCGCCAGGAGATCACGATCTTCGCCGGTCGTGATGACCAGGTGCTGTTTTGCGCGGCGCCGAGCTTCAAGACCGTTCCGAATGAGCACTTACTCTATTCGGAGTCCAGTGAGCAAGTCTTTCGAAGCCATTCGATCGCGACGGAAACCCAATTCGCGTACGCCTTGTTGACCCCCGCTTTTCGTGAACATATGCAGCGCGCAGCCGTGCCGGCGAGGCGCAAGCTTTCCGAGGATCGGAACTCCGAAGACTTGCTGCAACTGCCCCCCCCTGTCGATGGCATCGATCCTTTGGTCGGACTAAGAGCAATTGCGCGGCAAAAGACGGGGGAATTCTTGCCCCGCGAGCGGTTGGCCAAGGCCCAAGTTCTAAGCGAGTACTTGCGTAGTTCGGGTGAATTTCGTTATTCGTCAAAAGCAGTCAAACGCGAGCGGAACCTCGATCCGATCGAAGATTTCGTGACGTTACACAAGGCGGGGCATTGCGAGTATTTCGCAACGGCGCTGGCCCTGATGTTGCGAAGCGTTAACATACCCGCGCGAATGGCAGTCGGCTTCAAGGGAGGAGAGTGGAACAGCGCCGGCAAGTATTACGAATTCCAGGAACTACACACCCATACCTGGGTCGAAGTCTTTCTTCCACCCGATTTGCTCCCCTCCCAACTCGCCGATTCGGAAGAAGCGCAAGAATTCGGCGCATGGCTCCAGCTTGATCCCACGACCGCCAGCAGTGACATGGACAATGTCGATGAAATGGGGTTCTTCAACTTCCGCCGTCTGACCGACCTGACGCAGTACTTGTGGTCGAACTATGTATTGGGAATGGACTCGAAACGGCAGAGGGAGTCGATCTACGATCCGCTGGTCGAGGGAGTTGAAGATCTGTTTCGAGGCCTCGCCGACGCCGATTACCGGCGGCAGCTTTGGGCAAGGCTACAGGAGTTCGTCAGTGAACGCTTCCGTGGTCCCGTCGACGGATGGCTGACTTGGCAGGGACTGTTAATTGTAGTGGCCGTGCTCCTGGCCGTGATGGGTGCATACCGCGTTGCGAAGCTCATCACGCGGCTGGTCCGGTGGCTCTTCAGGCATCGCGCCGCGGCGAAACGGCGGCGAACGACGCGGCCAGTCGAGTTCTACGAGCGTTTTGAGTCGATCATGGCGAGACAGGGCATGCGGAGGCCCGAGAGCCAGACGCAGCACGAGTTTGCCGTTGTCGCCGGCGCGCAGCTCGCAGAAACGCCCGGTACTCAACACGCCTCGCTTCTGCCGCGGCACATCGCCGACGCCTTTTATCGCGTGCGATTCGGGCACATCGATCTGGACAGATCCGAGGTGTTGGCGATAGAACACGACCTTTCCGAATTGGCCGCCGCCCTGGGAGCCCCATGAAAATTGGTCTGGCCGGTTATCAAGGATCGGGCAAGAGCACCTTATTCGAGTGGCTGACGGGCGTGCCTCCCGATCCGGCCGTGGCTCACGTCGGCCAAAGCGCGATGGCGGCCGTACCCGACGAGCGTGTACGGCCGTTGTGCGCGATTTACAAGCCTAAGAAGGTCACACTCGCCGCGCTGGAACTTGTCGACACGCCCGGACTCAGTCGCTCGCACGAAGGAAACGCCGCCCGGCTGGGGCTGATCCGCGAAGCTGGCTGTCTGGTGCTGGTGGTGGCGGGCTTCGGGGGTAGCGACCCGCTGGTGGATCTGACGAGCTTTCGCGAAGACCTACTGCTGGCCGACCTGGAGATCGTCACTGGACGAGTCGAACGGCTGCGCGAAAGTGTGAAGAAGCCCCGTCCCAACCGCGAACAGGAGCAAGTCGAGTTGGCCGCGCTTGAGCGGGTGCTGGCGGCAATCGAGTCGGGCACGCCGCGGGCCGCGTCGGAAATGAGCGACGATGAATTCAAGGCGACGCGCAGTTTCCGACTGCTCACCGAGAAGCCGACCTTGGTGATAGTCAACTGCGCTGACGACGACGACAACCTGGAGCGCTTCGCCCGGTCGGCGGTGCCGGGTAAAACTGGGACGCCAGCGGCCAAGGGTCCGCAAATTCTAGGTGTGCGGGTCGGATTGGAATTGGAGCTTGCGCGAATGAGTGAATCCGACCGAGCCGATTTCGAGTCTGAGATGGGTCTGACGGGGCCGCACCGCGACGACGTGCTGCGAACGGTGCTCGATGCCTCCGGACAGATGCTCTATTTCACTGCGGGCGAAAAAGAGGTCCGCACCTGGATGTTGCGCCAAGGAGGCACCGCCTTGGAAGCCGCCGACAACATCCACAGCGATCTGGCCCGCGGTTTCATCCGCGCCGAAACGATGCAGTGCGACGATCTGATCCGGCTGGGAAGCGAACGAGAGATCAAGGCGGCTGGACTTGTGCGGCAAGAGCCCAAGGATTACGTGATCCGCGACGGCGACATACTGAACATCAAGTTCAGCGTGTAACCCTTTTCGCAGCAAGGGCTTGCAGTCTCCAGTCGGGATCGAACACAGCGTAATTCGTTCGAATTCTGCTGTTCGGTGGCGGTAATGGTGCGTTTTCCGGCGTTTTGGGTAATCGTCGTTGCTCCGGCGAAATTCCCATAACCGATTTGCCGCGGCCGATGCAAGATTCAACCGGCAGCGGCAACTATACTCGCAGTCATGACCCAATCGACCCACGACGCCGACGAGTCGCGTTCGGCCGGCACGTCCGCAATCGACTGGCAGGCCGAACTGGCGCGCCACGATCGCTGGCTGCGGACGATCGTGTTGGCGCGGCTTGGCGAGCGTCAGGCAGTCGACGAAGTGATGCAGGAGGTTTCGTTGGCGGCGGTTGAGCAGCGTGCTCCGCTGACCGATCGGGCCAAGCTGGCTCCTTGGCTATACAAACTGGCGGTTACCAAAGCCTTGCTGTATCGCCGGCGGTTGGGGCGGCAGCGGCGTCTGACCAATAATTATGCTGAACGAGTGCGGCCGGGCGAAAGTGATTCCCGCAGTCCTGATCCGTTGGAGTGGCTCCTGGCTGACGAGCGTCGCAAGCTGGTCCGCACGGCATTGGTCGGATTGCCCCCGCGCGACGCCGAGATCCTGTTGCTGAAGTACACACAAGATTGGAATTACCACCAGATCGCGGCCCATTTGGGCATCGGTCATGCGGCGGTCGAGGCCCGGCTGCACCGTGCCCGCGGAAAATTGCGCACGGCATTGGCCGCATTGAACGTCGTCGAAGTGGGAGAGAAGTAGGGGGGAAGTAAAAATGATCGATGAAATTCGAGGCAACGACGATCACTTGCTCGACTTGCTGGTTGATGGCGAATTGGGCGAGTCTGAACGGCGCGCCGTGCTCGCCTGGTGCGAATGCGAGCCCGACGGTTGGCGCCGCTGCGCTTTGACTTTCTTGGAAGCCCAGAGCTGGGAGAAGGAATTGGGAAAGCTCGCCGCGGACGGTTTCCAATCCGAAATTCACACTCCGAAAACCACAATCGCGTCGACTCCGGCTGCGCCTTTAGCGCTCAGCACCCAGCGCTCCGCGCCGGGGCACCCGCGCAGCGGGTCGGCTCCCCGTTCATTCCTTCCGCCCCTGGCGATGGCGGCCAGCTTCGCGTTGGCTTTTACTCTGGGCATGCTGATCCGCGGTGGTCGCTTCACCACGCAAGACGGAGCGAGTGAGTTGGCCGTCACCGGTGTTGACGGCGCCGTGGTCGATGACGGCGCCATGGCGCCTCGCGATCTGGCCGACGGCCGTGCTCAACGTCCGTTAGATAACGTCCGTCTCATTTGGGACAGCCCTCAGGGGACGGCCGAAACCATCGAATTGCCGGTCGTCGAGGGTAAGACCTTGGACGAAAACTGGCTTCGCGGCCAGCCTTCAGCACTGCCGACCGGCTTGCTCGAAGCATTGGAGCGATCGGGCCACCGCGTGCTGCAGCGGCGGGAACTGGTGCCATTGAACATGCAAGACGGCCGGCGATTGGTAATCCCGGTCGATCAGGTCGAAGTTCAGCCCGTCAACCATCGCCGGGCTTATCAGTAGGTCTTTCATCAAAAGGAGTATCGTATGCGCTCACGATTGGAACTTTGGTTTGGCCGAGCCGGATCGCTGGCCTTGGTCGCCGGCCTGCTTCTTTCGGGCACGTCGGCTCTTGCCCAGCAAGTTCGCGAGGAGTTACGGCGCGCGATCGTACTGGTCGAAAATGAAGGCCAGCCGGCGGAACACTATTGGATTGGCATCCAATTGAACGAGTCTTTGCCCGACTCCTTGCGAGCCCAGTTGGAATTGCCCGAAGGCCAGGGCGTGCTGGTCGAGGACGTCATGCCCGAGAGCCCCGCCGCCCAGGCCGGCCTCAAGAAGCACGACGTCATCATTTCGGCCGGCGATAAGACGCTTTCCAATCCCCAGGATCTGGTCGACGCCGTGGCGGAGGCCAAGGAGAACGAATTGAGCCTGCAATTCATGCGTGCCGGCAAGATGCTGGCGTTCACGGTCAAGCCCGCCAAAAGGCCCCCACTGCCTGGCGAAAACGCCGCGCCCGAGGTCGCCACTGAGGGGGATGCTGGAAAACTGCAGGAATTGATCCAGCAATTCATGCAGCAACACCGTGGTGCTAGCGGCGGAGGGGGCGTGCGCATGCGGATGCTGCAACCCGGCATGGTCTTACCGCCGGGAGCACCCGTTCCGCCTGTAGCTCATCCGGGTATTGCATTGCCCGATAACCTCTCGATCAGCATCAGCAAGCAAGGGACTCAACCGGCGAAGATCAGCGTCAAACAGGACGAAAAGAGCTGGGAGCTGACCGAGGATAAGCTGCAAGAGCTGCCGGGCGACATTCGGATGCACGTCGAGCGGATGTTGGGCCGGATGCCGATGATGATGTTTTCCCCGCCGGGCACTCCCGTCCCGGCGCCAATGCGCTTGGGAGGAGGCGCAAACGGCCCGGTCCGGGTTGAGATCGCGCCACCGGTCCAGGAGAATCCCAATGCCCCGGGCCAACCGCGCTTCGTTCGGCGCGAACGTCTTGAGACGGCGGGGGTTGAACGACGCTTGGACGAATTGAATAAGCAGATCCACGAGCTGCGCGAAGCGATCGAGAAGCTGCAGAAACAATCTGACGGAGGCGCGAAGTAGCTCTTCGGGACGGGCGACGTTTCTTTGTCCTCTTCGTCTCGTCACTTCAAGCCGCCGAGGTACTCCAACAAATCGGCTACCTGCTCGGCAGTCATGTCCCGCAGCAGCAATTCGGGCATCAACGATTGTTGCTGCGGGACGAGCTGCTCGATCAGCGCCGCAGCAATACGGATCTCCCGGTTCTGGGCGTCTTTGAGGATGACCTCGTTCGCATCCTTCTTGACCAGCAGGCCGATGGTTTGCAAGCCATCGCTCGTCTCAGCAAGGTAGGTGACGTATTTCGGGTCGATCAGTTTCGACGGCTCGAGCAGGCTTTCCAGAAGCTTGGGGCGGTCGAGTTTCTTGCCGATCGTCGTCAATTCCGGGCCGACCTCTTTTCCGTCCATTCCGATGCGATGGCAATTCTTGCATTGAACTCCGGCGGTCTCGAAAAAGACCTGCCTGCCGCGCGCCGCGTCGCCCGCAAGCGCGAGAATTTGCTCGGGGCGTATGGCGCTTCCTAGCCGCTTGACGCGTTTCTCCGGCGGGAGATACCGCTCGAACAGGTCGCGGATGCTTACCTCGCTGTGTTGCGCCGCCTTCTCAATGGCGACCGCCTTCGCGTCGCCCGATAGCGTGTTCCGATCGATCGACTGTAAAAGCATCAACGCACCGCTGGTCGAAGAAAAGAGGCGGTCGACGAGCTCGATCAGGTCGGTCGGAGAATTGCCGGCAACGAGTCGTTCGAGCCAGGCGGTTTCCGCCTCGTGGTTTCGCGCCGTCACGTCATTGCCCGCAGTCTTCTCCGGCGCTGCTCGCGGCAACCGCCGGATCCATTCACAGATCAGATCGACTCCGGCGCGGTCGACCTCAGTCGAGCCGATGTGCGGCATCCGTCCCCCGCCAAGTTTGGCCATGCGGTACAAAAGCACCGAACGAAACGGTTCGCCGGCGGCGATCACTTGCGCCGCGTGGATGCCAAACGTTCCTTGCGAGGGCCGAACGCCGAGCATATCGGTCTTGTCCAACGGCAAGTCGTAATGCATCTTCGAAAGTACCGAGCTCCCCGCATGCATTCGGTGGCAGTGAGCGCAGTTGGCCTGCAAATAGGCGCGAGCGCGGCCATCCAAATCGGCCGCCGCATCGCGCGGATCGGCCAGTCGCGGCCGGTCCTCGCTTGCGACCGGCTTCTCAAACAAGCCGATTCGCGCGAACGTGTCGAGCTGCGAGACCGGACTGCCGTCGATGACGATCTCCTTGTTCAGTTGCGGCGTGTTGAAAGCCAGCGCCGGGCCGGACCATTTGTTATGGCAGCGCTGGCACTCGGCGCGCCCCGCGAACCGCCATGCCTGGCGGCGCGTTCCGCCCGGCGCATCAGCGTCGACGACGTCGAACGAAAGCTCGACGCCGGCCGCGTCGACCAGCACGGCATCGGACTGGTCGTCGTTCCACCGGTAGGTGTAAGGCCGCCACTCGCCGCCGTCGAAGTGCAGGACCTGCGTTTCGACGCGCCGCCGGCTCGATGGATCGTTTTGCCGCATTTCGAGCGACAGGGTCTTCACCAGGACCGAGTCTGTTGGGAACATCCACGCCGGACCTTCCGCCTTGATCGCCAGCTCGCCGGGCACGGCGACCAGCCGCTCGGCCACGGCATGGTCGGCCCAGGGTTCAGCATTGATCGAGTAGCGGAGGACTCCGGGCGCCGGAGACTGCTCGGCAACTGACGAATAGAGTCCACTTGCGCTCAGGGTTCGCGGAAAATCGACGTTCTGGTTCCGTTGCGGGTTCGGCACCAGAATATGGACCGTTCCCGCCGCATGATCGAGCACGTAGAATTCGCCGGCGGCGTCTTCACCGAAGCCGGCGACACGAAGCGTGGTGTCGGCCAGCTCACGGAGGTCACAGACGCGGCCCTTTTCGTATCGGAACCCCCAGAACTTGCCCGTGTCGTAATCGGAATACACGTGTGCGCCGTAGAGCTCCCCGAGCCGTTTGCCGTAGTAAGTCAATCCGTCGGTGATCGACGACGATTCCGAATGCGGATGGTCGATGGTCGGCGGCAAGATCGGGGTCGGGCCGCGGGGCCATTCGGGGTTCGCCGCCTGGCGTCCTTCCAGCACACCCCACCCGTAATTGCCACCGCGTTCCACGCGGTCGAGCATTTCCCACAACTCCCAACCGACGTCGCCCACCCACAGGTCGCCTGTCTGGCGGTCGATGCTCATCCGCCACGGGTTTCGAAAACCATAAGCCCAAACTTCACCCCGGGCGCCTTCCAGACCGACGAACGGATTGTCGGCCGGCACCCGGTAGTTCCGCCCTTCGTCCGGCCGATCAACGTCGATCCTCAAAATCGACGACAGCAGATCATCGATCCTTTGCCCGGTTCGTAGTGTGTCGGGCGGGTTCGGCCCGCAACCGTCGCCGGTCGAAATATAGAGACAACCGTCCAGGCCAAACTTCAGCGTGCAGCCGTTGTGTCCGCCGGAAAGCCAGGTGATGATCGTCGTTTCGCTCGCGGCTTCGATCGTCGGCGGGCTGGTATCGGCAACCCGAAACCGCGCGATGTGCGTTCCATCGACTAGGTCCGCCGCCTTGATGTAACAGACATAGCAATACCGGTTTCGCAAAAAGTCCGGGTGAAACACCAGCGAGTAAACCTGCTGCACGCCGGCGATTTCCTTGGCTAAGTCGATCGCCAGGTCGGCCGCCTGAACATCCGGCGAGTTTGGAAACGAATAGATCTTGCCCCCCTGTTCGACGACAAACAAGCGGTCACTTCCCGGCATCGCAACCAGGTCGAGACATCCATTGAACTTGAGTGCCGGAAAGGCGCGCTCGGCCACGTACGGAAGCGGTGGATCGGGCGTTCCGGTAAAGCGCGAAGTCGTCCATGGGAGCCGTTTCGCGGAGCTTGCTTCCGGGGCGGCGTTCGGCGGCTCGCCCGCCGCAACACGTTGGTGAGCGGAAAAAACGAGGGAAGCCATCATCAATGCCGCGGGGAGTCGCGTGGGGTTGCCTGTTGCCATGGAAGCGCACTCACGTTTCGAAGAAAAAGAAGCCATGCACACCAGCTTGACACGGAGGTCGGACGAGGGCAAGGGTCAGGCGTCGTCGTGTTCGCCTTGCTTGTCCACAGCTCCTGGCTTATGGTGAAACAGTGCGATCCGCAAGCCGATTGGACCGTGTGACACGAGCCGAGTTCGCCGTAGCGCCCAGAAACCGACATGACGACTCCTATTCCGCGTGGCTTTCGCGGAACACGCCCTTTCCCGCGGATTTGTCCTTCAAGGCGTGAATTACTCCGCCTCGGCGGACTGGGGATGTTGGGCGTGTCGCTGCCGCAGCTACTGGCCGCGGAGGAGAAAGCTTCGCACCAGCCAAGGGCCCGGTCGGTGATCTTCTATCACCACTATGGCGCCCCAAGCCACATTGACACCTTCGATCCAAAACCGAAAGCGCCTCTTGAGATTCGCGGGGAATTCGCGGCGATCGAAACCACGATACCGGGGTTCCAGGTGGGCGAAATCATGCCGCGCATTGCCCGCGTATGCGATCGGCTTTCCGTGGTGCGTTCGATGAACCACAAGACTGCCAATCACAATCCAGGCGTGTATCTGGCGATCACTGGTCGTACTTCAGTGCGCGACCAGGTGCAGGTTGGCGCGTCGCCTGACGATTGGCCGCACTATGGCGCGGTGCTGGCGAAATTCGCGCCCGGCAGCAGGGAAATGCCAGTCGCCGTGCAACTGCCGCACTATGCCTTTGACCAGGTCTATCGCTGCCCGGGGCAAACCGGTGGTTTTTTAGGGAGTGCCTATGACCCGCTGGTTGTCGCAAGCGATCCAAGTCGCTCCGATTTCCGGATATCCGAGCTCGATCTGGTTGTCACCAGCGACCAGCTAGCCGATCGACGTCGCCTGCTGGCGTCGATGAATCACTGTGCCGATGAGGCCGAGCGGTCGGCCGCCTTTGGGCAATGGAGTGCCTTCCACGACCGTGCCTTCGCGCTTTTGACATCCTCGCGTGCGCGCCAGGCGTTTGATTTGGCCCAGGAACCCGATTATGTCCGCGATGAATATGGCCGGCACAAGACAGGCCAGTCATTGTTGCTTGCCCGTCGCCTGGTCGAGGCGGGCGTACGGTTCGTCACTGTGTTCAGCGGATCGAACCCGGGCGACGGTTGGGACACGCATTCCGACAATTTCAACCGCCTGAAGAACCAGCTAATGCCATCGGAAGATCAGGGTTTTGCCGCGCTGATCGAAGATCTCGACCGGCGCGGTTTACTGGCCGATACACTCGTCATCTGGTCGGGCGAGTTTGGCCGAAAGCCGCACATCGGTCGGCCGAACCCGGCGGTGAACAATATCGGTCCGGGCGGACGCGACCATTGGCCGCAATGCTATTCGTTGGTATTGGCCGGCGCAGGTGTGAAACGTGGTTGTGTCTACAGCGATAGCGACCGCATCGGCGAGTACCCGGCCTCGAACCCGCACTCCCCCGGAGACATGGCGGCCACGATTTTCTGGGCCCTGGGACTCGACCCACACGCGCCGATCCACGACGTCGTCGGCCGCCCCTTCAAATTGGCTGATGGCGAGCCGATCAAGGGCCTGTTTGCATGATCATGCCCGTTGCCCGAACTCCGTTCGGCGACGATACCGAATGGGACGCGAAGTGGCTAAAGAACCGTCCCCACGCTCCTGGGTGGGAATGAGGATGAAAAAGGGGTAAAGAGGACTGGAAACCAGAAAGCAACGCTTGGACCCCGGGAACTATTTTCGCGGCGGATGCGTCTTATAATGCGCGCGGGGACGCCTGCGGCGGCATCGGCGGTTTCGGGTAGGTCCTACGTCTACCGTTAGGGGCGGCGGTAAGCTACCGTTGATACAGCGTGTAAGGTCATTTTTGCAGTCTTTTCGACGTTCTGGAGCCGCTCATGAAATGCCTGGTCTGGATCGGTCTGGTCATTCTTGCTGTAACGACTCCGGCCCTGGCCGGCGAAATCGAATTTGTCGAAGATTTTTCGCTCTCCACCGACCGTCCGGCGGCGCTAAAGCAACTCGTCCCGGGAACGGAAGACTTCTATTACTACCATGCCCTGCACTATCTCAATACCGAGCAATATGAACAGGCCGAACAGCTCATCGAGCCTTGGGTGCAGCGACACGGCCAAACGCCCCGCCACTGGGAAATCCGCACGCGGCACGCGCTATTGACCTACGAGAAGAACCCCCAAAGGTCGCTTGAATACTTGCGGAACCGTTTCGGAATCCAGTTCCCCCATCAGAAAGAAGAGCTTAACGCCGAACCGAATCTGCCAATCGCCCTTGATCCGGCGCAAATCTCGCGCAAAGCGTTTACCGACCGTGCCAACGCCGGTAATCAGGCCAACCTCGACGGCTTCGAAGACTCGGCGCTCGACTGGCTGACTGGAGTCGCGCTTAGCCCGGCCCACCGCCGCAGCCTCCTTTCACGGCTCCAGCGTCCAGACTACCCCAACCTGCCGAAGCTTGTCGCCGACGATCTGCTCCACGAAAACTCGGGTGGCTTCGGTTCGCACACGATCCACCGGCAACTGCTGCTCGCCCAGCTTGAAGAGCTGCTCAAACTTAAACCCGACCTGCTCACACAGCAGCATTTCGTCGTGGCGTATCTGACGAAGCTGCAGCCTGGTCCAGACGAAGTCTGGCGGCACGATCACGATGCGCTCGAAGCTTTCATCGACCGGCTCTACGCCTTTGCCAAGCGGCTCGGACCGTCGCACAACTCGCTTTTAGGACACGTGCTTTATCATCGACTGGTGCTCGACCGGCTCCGCGGGGAATACGACCAACAAAGGTTTCTTGAGTACCTGAAGTTGCCGCGCCACGTGGGCTACGCCTCGAAAGCCGTGCTCGAATCGGAAGACCTGAAGCGCTTCGCCTGCGATCTGAACGCGGTCTACGAAGGGGCCACGCTTCTGGCCCCGATCGGCGACGACGAGCCGCTGGTACGCAGTTACCTGGCGCACTTTTTCGTCGATGCCGCCAGCGCGAAAATCTTCGAACCCTACGTCAACGACGTCTACCTGCGGCACCTTTTCGCCGAAACCAAGATCGTCCACGGCCTGGGCGAACCGGAACAATGGGCCTCGTTGCTTCCTCCCGAGATGTTCCAGCAGCTCAGGCAGCGCATCGACATCGACTTCGCGTTCACGAACAAGAGTCAGTTCGCCGCCGATGCCCCGGTCGGCCTCGACGTCCACGTCAAGAACGTGACGACGCTGATCGTCAAGGTGTTCGAAATCAACACTCGAAACTATTACCGCGAACAGCAGCGCGAGGTCGATACCGACATCAATCTCGACGGGCTCGTGGCCAACGTCGAACGGACTTACCAATACGACGAGCCGCCGCTACGGCGCGTGACGCGGCATTTCGACTTCCCGACGCTCGATAAGTCGGGTGTCTACGTCATCGACCTGATCGGAAACGGTCGCAGCAGCCGCGCGCTGGTCCGCAAGGGACGCTTGCACCACCTGGTTCAGACCGGACCGGCCGGCCAGGTGTTCACCGTCCTCGACGAACGGCACCGGCAGGTGAATGACGCTACGGTGTGGCTCTCCGGCCACGAATACACGGCGGGCAAAGATGGGCTGATCAACGTCCCCTTCAGCACCAACCCGGGTCGGCAACCGATTGTGCTTTCGGCCCCGATCGCTGGGCCGAAGGAAGCCGGTGATGATCAGCCCGAGGAGGGTGCGGTCTATTCTTCACTCGACTTCTTCCAGCACGAAGCCGAAAACTACGCTCTCGCGGCGGGTTTTTACGTCGATCGAGAAGCCCTGCTCAAGCGAATGACGGCCGAAGTGCTTATCCGGCCGGGTCTGTCCGTCAATGGAAGGCCCGTGTCGCTCAAGCTGCTCGACGAGGTCAAGCTCACCGTCACGTCGATCGACCTCGATGGCATCGCCACGTCGCAGGAAATCCCCAACTTCGAGTTGTTCGAAGACCGCGAAACGATTCATGAGTTCCAGGTGCCGCAACGGTTGGCGTCGATCAGTTTTGCGCTCACCGCCAAAGTGAAACAGCTCAGCACGGGGGGGCAAAAGGTCGATCTGGCGGCTGCCGACACCTTCACGCTCAATGAGATCGACCGCACCGAAAAGATCGAAGACCTGCACCTCGTCAAGGCGGCGGGCAACTACATCGTCGAGCTGCGAGGGAAGACGGGCGAATCGCGGGCGTCGCGACCGGTCGTGTTCTCGATCAAGCATCGCGACTTCCGCGCACCGGTCGCGATCGTGCTGAAGACCGACCCCACCGGGCGAGTCGCGTTGGGCAGCCTACCGGAAGTTGCCAGCCTGAGCGCCACCGGCCCTGAGGGAACCTCGCACGTATGGAACCTTTCATCCGACCGGCACACTTACCCCGGCACTGTGCAGGGGCGCGAGGGCGAACCGATCGTGCTCCCGTTCCTGCCAGCCGGCGGTTTGGACGTCCCGAACGCCGCCGGGCCAAAGCCGCCGGAGGGCAAGGCCCCCGTCGTGCCGCGCAGCGAGGTCTCGTTGATCGAGCTTCGTGGCGAAAACTACATGGCCGACCGTTTCAAGCACCTCAGCGTGAAAAACGGCCTGCTCGTCGCCGACAAACTGCCGGCGGGCGATTACGATCTGCTCCTGAAATCAAGCGGTGCGCGGGTGCGCGTTCGCGTCGCTCCTGGGACGCCACTGGGCCGGTTCGTCGTTGGAAAAGTTCGGCAGCTTGAAACGCCGGCACTCGCGCCGGTGCAAATCGAGTCGATCGAGGCCGGCGACGAGAATCTGCGAATCCAGCTTCGCAACATTTCTGAATTCACTCGCGTCCATCTGTTGGCCACACGCTATGTGCCCGAATACGACGCTTTCTCGCTGCTCAGCCGTGTCCGCGGGATCGAGCCGTTTTCTTTCCAGCACAACCCGGCCGAATCGGTCTACTTGACCGGCCGCAACATTGGCGATGAATACCGCTACATCATCGACCGCAAGTATGCCCGCAAGTTCCCGGGGAACATGCTGCAGCGGCCGTCGTTCCTGCTCAACCCGTGGGCCGTGCGAGTCACCGAGACTGGCGAGCAGGTGGCTGCCGGCGGTGACGACTTCGGCATGATGGGAGGACAGCCTCCTAGCAGCTCCGAAGGAGGCGCGGCGCCGAGCCCAGAGGGAGCGGCGAGCGCGGGACACTTCGCCAATCTCGATTTTCTCGCCGAGACCTCCGCCGTTCTCGTGAATCTGCTCCCCGACAAGCAGGGACTGATTGAGATTAAGCTCGCCGCAATCGGCGGGCACCAGCACCTGCACGTCGTGGCGGTCGATCCGCTGAACACGACGTCGCGTTCGACGTCGCTCGCCGAGCAGGCACCCACAATCGTCGACCTGCGTCTGGCAACCGCGCTCGACGCGCAGTCGCACTTCACGCAACGGAAGCAGATCGACGTCGTCTCCGCGGGCCAGGAATTCACGCTCACCGACATCACGACCTCCAAATTCGAGGCCTACGACAGCCTGGCTCGCGTTTACGGATTGTTTTCCACATTGAACCCCGATCCAAAGCTCGCCGAATTCGCTTTCATTCTCGGTTGGCCGAAGCTCAAGCCCGAAGAGAAACAGTCGCTCTATTCGAAGTACGCCAGCCACGAGCTAAGTTTCTTCCTTTCGAAGAAGGACCCTGAGTTCTTCCGACAGGTAATCCAGCCTTACCTGGCCAACAAAAAAGACAAGACGTTCGTCGATCGTTTCCTGCTTGAGCAGGACCTATCGGAATTTCTTGAGCCGTGGAAGCATGAGCAGCTCAACGTGGTCGAGCGGATTCTGCTCGCCGAGCGGCTGAACGACGAGCGGCCGCACACTGCGCGCCACGTCGGCGACCAGTTCGCCCTCTTGGCCCCCGACGTCGACGGGTTCATCCGCCTCTTCGACACGGCCGTCAGGACAAGCAGCCTTGAAGTACAGGACGCCCTGGGATTGAAGCAGGCCGGCGAGCAAGTGGAGGCCCAGAACCGCATGTTGCTCGGAGACGCCGCCCCCAGATTCGCGGCCCCTGCGGCCCCTGCGGCCGCGGCGGCGCCGGAAGGGAACATGCAGGCTGGAAAGGCCGGGTTGATGGCCGGTGCGCGTCAGCTCGAGAAGCGCAAACAAGCCCTGCGAGAGGCGAAGGACCGCGCCCCCGCACGCGACGGCGCGCGGCGTGCGCGCATGGATGAGGCATTGACGCGCGGCGCGGTAGCTGACGCCGAATTGGCGGAAAGCGATGCCGACATGCAATTTGGCTATTTCGACGCCAACTTGGGAGAACGCGAACAGCTCCGGCAACTTTACCGCAAGCTCGACAAAACCAGCGAGTGGGCCGAGAATAACTATCACCACCTGACCATCGATCAGCAAACGGCCGCACTGGTCACCGTCAACGCGTTCTGGAAGGATTACGCGCAACACGACCCGGCGACCCCGTTCTTGTCGCGAAATGTTGCCGCCGCGTCCCGCAACTTCCCCGACATGCTGATGGCCCTGGCCGTGCTCGATTTGCCGTTCGAGTCACCCAAACACGAGACGCGGTTCGAAGCGGCGACCATGAAGCTCACGCCGGGCGGGCCGGTGATCATCTTTCACGAACAGATCCAGCCCGCGGCGGCCCCAGACGGGGCGGCCAAGGTGCTCGTCAGCCAGAATTTCTACCGCTTCGGCGACCGGCAACGCATCGAAAACGGCGAAACGGTGGACAAATTCGTCACGGATGAGTTCCTGGTCCACACGGTTTATGGTTGCCAGGTGGTGATCACCAATCCTACTTCGACCCGCCAGAAGCTCAACGCGCTGGTCCAGGTTCCCCAAGGGGCGATTCCCGTGCTCAACGGCCAGGCTACGCGAACGATCCATCTGAGCCTCGAACCCTACCACACGCAGACTCTGGAATACCACTTTTATTTTCCCGCCGCCGGTAAATTCCCGCAATTCCCCGTTCACGTAGCCAGGAATGAAACGCCGATCGCCGCGGCCGCCCCCGTGACGCTTTCGGTCGTCGATAAGCCCACGAAGATCGACGCCGAATCGTGGGACTACGTTTCGCAGTACGCTTCGGCGGACGAAGTGCTCAAGTTCCTTACGACCCACAACGTAAATTCGCTGAACCTCGACAAAATCGCCTGGCGGATGCACGACCCCAAGGTATTCGCCTCGGTCACCAGCCTGCTCACCGAGCGGCACCTTTACCAGCACACGCTCTGGTCGTATGCGCTGCTGCACGATGTGGTCCCAGCGGCGCGCGAGTACTTGCAACACGCCGACGCGGTCGTCAACGACTGCGGCGGCCGGCTTGTGAGCCCACTGTTGACGATCGACCCGGTCGCCCGACGGACGTTCGAGTACCTCGATTACAGGCCGCTCGTCAACGCCCGCGCGCACGCGCTGGGAAAGCGGCGGCAGATCGTCAACGACCGCCTCCACCAGCAGTACCATCGCTTCCTTCGAGAGCTGGCCCACTCGCGTCGGCTTTCCGACGATGACCTTCTGGCCGTGACTTACTATCTACTGGTGCAAGACCGGATCGAAGAGGCAATCGACGCGTTCGGCCGGGTGAACATCGATCAGGTCGCGGCGAAGATGCAGTACGACTACTGCGCGGCCTACCTCGCCTTCTTCACCGGCGAGCACGAGCGGGCCACGGCCATCGCTGCGAACTACGCGCACCACCCGGTCGAGCGATGGCGCGACACGTTTGCCGTAATCACCGCGCAATTCGACGAGGCCCACGGGAACGAGTCGCAAATCGTCGACGCCGACGATCGCGATCAACAGCAGGCGAGGCTGGCCGCGACCGAGCCGAGCTTTGAGTTTACGGTCGTAGCCGAGCAGATCAACCTGAACTTTCAGAACCTGGCGACGGCCCGCGTGAATTTCTACGAGATGGATGTCGAGCTGCTCTTCAGCCGCAACCCGTTCGTGCAGCAGTTCCGCGGGCAATTCGGGGCGATCCGTCCCAACTATACTTTGGAAATCACATTGCCCGAAAAGGAAAAGGCGCATTCGATCCCCTTCCCCACGGCGCTGGCCAACAAGAACGTGCTGGTGGAAATCGTAGGGGCCGGCGAAACCAAGACGCAGGCCTACTACTCGCACTCGCTCGCCGTGCAGGTGATCGAAAACTACGGCCAGCTCAAGGTCACGCATCAGAAGACCCACGAACCGGTCGCCAAGGCCTATGTCAAAGTCTACGCACAGATGGCCGACGGCCAGGTGAAGTTCTACAAGGACGGCTACACCGATCTGCGTGGCCGGTTCGACTACGCGTCACTGAACACCAACGACCTCGATGTGGCCGTGAAATTCGCCGTTCTGATCCTCAGCGACGAGTCCGGTGCCCTGGTCCGCGAAGCGGCGCCGCCGAAACGGTAAGGGGTTCGACTTCGTCGTTTCGCTTGGGCTTTGGTCCAGGAGCGATTTATCACCGGGGCCGTGAGCGAGAGGGCATTGTAGTGGCCTATCCCAGCCTGGCCAGCGCCGACAGCGCCTCTCTGACCTTCTCGATGCTCCCGACTTGGCCGACCAGCTTCTTGGCGGCTACCAGGTCGTCGATCGAGATCGGGGCCGACGTGGCCGCGACTACTGGTGCCGCGCTGCCGGCGGCTGCCTTGCGGCGGCGCTTCCGCTTCATGCCCGCGGCCCGTAGCACCTTACCAATGAACGTGGTCGTGGCGTTGATACCTTGTTTGGCTAACTCGGCGCGCACGTCACGGGGCCGAATTGGCTTCGGCAAGCTCTTGGCTACCGCTCGAATGGCTTCGGCCTTGGTACTGCGGGCTGCTTCGTTCGTCGAACTCGGGGAGACCATTGCTACTGGTGCCGCGGCTTTCGCCACTTTTTTGGCGGCCTTTTTACTCGCCTTCTTCTTGGCGTCGTACGCTTTCACGTTGTAGACCAGGCCGACCGTCACTATCACGCCCTCGGTCTTCAAGCCGTCCACGACCTGTTTTGCGTTGGCGTCACGATTCTTGGCCATAAACCTTCGAATCGCGTTGCTCTTGTTTTCACTTTTGATTGCCTTTGCCATTTTTCTTCGAAAACTCCTGCACGTCTCCCTCACATTGCCCAACTTCTGATAAGGTTACAAGATAGGCTGGCGGCGGGAGGATCGCAACCGTTGGTGTCGGTTGCCGGAACGCAGTGAGGATTTTCGTGGAACGTCTTCTCGGCACTCTCAGTTTCGCCGTGTTCATGGTGGTGGAAGGAGCGCTCTTGTTCGGGTGCGCCGGGCGTTGGGACCTGCCCATGTTCTGGGCCTACCTCGGAGTCTGGGCGGCATGCGGGCTGATTGGGATATTCGTGGCTGCCCCCGGCCTGATCAAAGAGCGTGTCCGGCCTGGGCCGGGCGGTAAGGACTATGCTACCGCGATCATCGTCACACCCCTCTGGGTTTGCCAACTTGTTGTGGCGGGTTTGGACATTGGTCGCTTTCATTGGAGCGACAGCGTTCCGTTTGCCGTGCAAGTCAGTGGTCTGTTGGCCATGGCCGCCGCAGTGGCAATTGTTACCTGGGCTGTAGCCGTCAACCGTTTCTTTTCCTCGGTGATCCGCATCCAGACCGACCGTGGCCACCACCTGGTCACGAACGGACCTTATCGCTATGTGCGGCACCCAGCCTACGCGACCGTGCCGTACCTATTTGCTGGTGGCGGCGTGGCGCTGGGCTCCTGGCTGGCTGCGCTGATCGGCTTGCTCCTGGTCTTGCCGATCCTGCGGCGTACTGCCCAAGAAGACCGCGTCCTGCGCGAACAACTGGAGGGGTATTCCGCTTACGCCGAGAAGGTGCGGTGGCGCGTGCTCCCAGGCATCTGGTGATGACGGGCCAACTATGCCCGTGCCCCTGTCGCCGCGCCTCCATTCAAATCGACGGCAGCCTATTTGTCGGCCCAATAGTCGAACACGACCACCTTCTCGCGGCGCTCCCGAACGAGCTTGACGAATTCCTGGTGCGCCGCGTGGTCCAGGTAGGTCGCACGTCCCATCTCATCACGAAAAGTGACGACGAAACAATGCGTCAACCCTTCGGACTTGCCCTCCTGGCTGACGTTCGTGCCGTGTTCGAAGCCAACGATCTTGTCGATCTTTTTCGAAAGGCCCACAAAGGCATCGACAACTTCCTGGACCTTCTCGGGCGCCAGGTCGTTCTTGAACTTGTAGAGCACGACGTGCCGCAATACCTTGCTGGTCGGTTTCACCGTCGCGGATTCAATCTCGTTTTTGTTCATCGCGATTCCCAATGTCACGCTGATGGCAAGAATTAAAACCCAAGTACGCATGCAGGTCTCCTTGGAAGGTAGGCTATTATTTTCTTCTGCCGAAGTGTTGCGTCAGGCCTCGCCCGTCGCCAACTTGGCATTCGGCAACTTCACTGTCGGCAACGGAACCGTTCGTTGATGGTCACCCAAATCCCTCATTGCTTCCGAGTCCTCCACGGCTGGTCCGTCGCAGCCCACTTGGGTCGGTGCGCTTTGGCTGCCCATTAACTATCGAGCGCGGCATTCCAATACGCATCGCTGACGAACTTCGACCAACTCTCGATCCGCTCGCGATGAGCGGCGTAGAGCGGCTTCCAAACCGGCCGCACCGGCTGCTTGCGCAGTCAGACGCCCGCCTGCTCCGGCGTCCGGTCGGCATTCTTCTTGTTGCCGTCCACGCACGACAGCACGCAGTTCTCCCAGGTCGAGGTTCCACCTTGCGACTGTGGCAAAACGTGGTCGATGGTCAGTTCCTCGGTGCCCGGCTGAACCGCGCAATACTGGCACGTGAAATGGTCACGCTTGAAGATGTTCCGCCGGCTGAACGTCACGGCCGCTGTGGGAAGGCGATCGTGGGCGGTCAGGGCGATCACCTCCGGCACGCGCAGCCGCTGCCGAATCGTCCGGATCACCGGCTCGTCGGTGCGAGGAGCCAGCCGCGACCAGTCAGCCCAGGTGTAGAGCAGGTAGTCGGCCGGATCGACGACGCGGGCCGACTCCCAGAGCAGCACCAGCGCGCGGGCCACCGTGGCGACGTTGACCGGCTGCCAGTTGCGGTTGAGCACCAGGGCCGGCCGCGGAAGTACCTTCGAAACCACGAGGCACTCTCCTTTCAACAGGGTGTACGACGGGGGTCGAACCCCTACCTCCCGGTTCACAGCCGGGCGTGCAGAAACCGCTACACCACGAACACCACAACGATCATCAGCACCCCGACCAGGAGTCGAACCTGGATCGCCTCGTTAGGACCGAGGAATGATCATCCATTTCACCATCGGGGCAACCAACTCAAGCGGAAGACAAAGGAGTCGAACCCTCATCCCAATTTTCAGGGAACCGCCTTAGCAGAGCGGCCCGACCAACCGTATCCGGCTACCTTCCGTCGCCTCGTCCAGTGGACCCACCGAGAATTGAACTCGCCGGTTTCCCATGGGGACGGGGCCAGCATGCCGCGCTGGTGTCGTCCCGTTGGACCATGAGCCCATTTCGTTCAGTGGACCTGATGGGAGTCGAACCCACCGCACCGACTTTGCAATGGTCAGTCGCCTCCAGCGGCATGCAAGCCCATTCGTCTCTTTCAAGAGGTCCGTCCGGGAATTGAACCCGGACTTCCGCCTTACCAAAGCGGTGTGCTCCCGAAACACCTACAGACCCAACCAAGTGATCCCGGACGGAGTCGAACCACCCTCTCCTGGACGTCAGCCAGGCGTCGTCGCCGTTGGACCACGGGATCGTGTCGCAAGTAGCCGAGGTGGGCGTCGAACCCACAGAATCACGAGGCTCCGGGCACCGCCGCGCAGCGTTGGTCGCTCACCGCTTTGCCAAGTTTGCGTACCCGGCCGCAAGTTGCAGGTCCGGGAGTCGCACCCGGCGAGCTGAGCTTATGAGGCTCGGCTGAGCACTGGCTCACCTGCGTCAAATCGTCATAAGTAGCCAAGGGGAGACTCGAACTCCCACGCCCACAAGGGGCCGACGTTCTGAGCGTCGCGTGTCTTCCAATTGCACCACTTGGCCATGAGCGACCCGTGCGGGAATCGAACCCGCCCTACCAGCTTGAGGGGCTGGCGTCCTGAACCGATAGACAAACGGGCCATGTCGTTTTCCAGTGCGCCGGGCAGGAGTTGAACCTGCAAAGCCCGAAGGCGGGTGGGTTACAGCCACTTGAGCTTGCCGATGCCCAACCGACGCATATTTCGTTCAATGGCGCAGGCGGGAGTCGAACCCGCAGTTCACCAAGGTCGGGCACCGCGCGAAGCGTGGTCGGTGGCCGCTTTGCCAGTTTGCGTACCGCGCCGTTTTCAAAGCGTCCCCGGCGGGATTTGAACCCGCGTCTCCACCGTGACAGGGTGGCGAGCACTCCAGGCTGCTCCACGAGGACGATCGTTTGTCGTTTCAGTAGCTCAGGTGGGACTCGAACCCACAGCATCCCTGCGACCACCGCTGCGCGGCGGTGCCCGAGCCAAGGTAGTCTGCCATTGCCTACCGAGCCGTCGTCGTTGTCGATCCAGTGCCCAAGGCGGGAGTCGAACCCACAAACGCCCGGCGACCACCGCTGCGCGTCGGTGCCCGAGCCGAGCCGCTCTGCCGAGTTGGCGTACCTGAGCATGCAAGTAGTCCCGGACAGACTCGCACTGTCGATCGTCACCTTGTAAGGGTGCTGCCTTCGCTGCTAGGCCACGGGACCATGAATGAAAGCGGAAGCCGTGGGACTTGAACCCACAAGCGGCTGTTGGCCGCTGCCTGCCTTCCAAGCAGGTTCCCGGGCACCGCCCGAAGGGTGGTCGCGGCCGGATGACTTCCGTCGCCAACATCGTCAACAAGTTCCGGGGGTTGGAATCGAACCAACGCCTTGCTGCGACCAACGCTGCGCGTCGGTGCCCGGAGCCAGGCGTCACTACCAGCAGCAACTACCCCGGATCATTCGTCTCGTTGGACACCAACTTGACGTCCGAAGTTCGGGGAGAAGGACTTGAACCTCCATCACCTGGTTCAAAGCCAGGCAGCCTACCGTTAGCCGATCCCCGATCACTTCATCAACAAGGGGTGCCCTGCGGGAGTCGAACCCGCCTGACCAGCTTGGAAGGCTGGGACCGCTGCCGATCGGCCAAGGGCACGCAAGGCGGAAGGAGAGGGAGTCGAACCCCCAAGGCTCATCGCTCGTCCCGACCACCGCTGCGCGTCGGTGCCCGCGGGCCGGGTGCCGTCGCCAATCGGCTTGTCCTTCCATATCGAGCTGCGGCGGCAGGAATCGAACCTGCGTCTGGGCGGTTAACAGCCGCCTACCCGTACCAGCACGGGTCCCACCGCATTGAAGTCAGCGTGGTCGGATTTGAACCGACGATCTCGTGCTCCCGACGCACGCGGAATCCCAGGCTTTCCTACACGCTAAATCGAAGCGCCCAGCCGGAGTTGAACCGGCACGTCCTGCATGGCGAGCAGGGAGGCTACCGCTACATCATGGGCGCGTTGCAATCGAACCAAATTGTCAAAGATCAAGAGCACCGCGACCACGCGGCGCGCGGTGCCCGGAATCGAACCCGCGTTGCCGCGTTACGAGGGCGGAGTCGTCGCCGCTGGACCACCAGTGCTTGTCGTTTTCAGTGGGACCGGACGGACTTGAACCGTCACCAAGTGAGGTTAAGAGCCAGGTATGCTGCCGCTAACACCTCGATCCCGTCGTCGTTGTTTTCGCCGTTGTCGACCGACCAGTCGGCACGGAGGGAGTCGAACCCACGATCTGGCCCTTATAAGAGGCCGGCTCTAACCGTTGAGCTACGTGCCGCAAGTGGGGCCGGAAGGATTTGAACCCGGGCACCGACGCGCAGCGGTGGTCGCCTTCCGCTTAAAAGGCGGATGCGCAGCCGTTACGCCACGGCCCCATGTGGAGCGTGCGTATGCGTTTCAACCGAAGTCGTGCCAACATCGTTTGTTCTCCGAGGTCGAGTCGTCCGAGGTGGAGTCGAACCGGGCACCGCCGCGCAGCGGTGGTCGGCCGGCGACTTATCAGGTCGCCATGCTCCCGTTACAACACCGGACCGCAACTCAAGTCGGGAGGCCGGGTGTCGAACCCGGATGTGCGTGCTCCCAAGGCACGCGGGTTGCCGTCACCCTACATCCCGATGGATTTTCCAAGTCAGAACGGCCGGACACGAACCGCGACCATCGCTGCGCGACGGTGCCCGGGGCCGAAATCCTCGGCCACTAGACGAATGGGCCGCAAAGCGGATCGGGAGGTGCTCGAATCCTCGTCTCCTGGTTTTCAGCCAGGTGCTAAACCGTCTCAGCTACCGATCCGAAAGGAACCAACGAAAAAGGCCCGGTGTCGTTGTGACACCGGGCCTTGAAGAGCCTTGCTTTGCCTTGGGGGCCGAGCGTCACAAGCGCAACGGGAGCGAAGCCCGTCGCTGGATATATTGAGCGGGGAGCGAATTCGCCGGTTGACCGGCAAAATAGCACGTCCCTTTGCGTTCGTTTGTGATACTTGGCCGTAAGGACATCATGGTCGGGAGCCTTGAAAGGCAGTTGATCTTCCGGGAAAACCGACACGATCGGACCACGGGGCCGAATGTGCTCGATTGCCTATACCTGGTTAGACGCCGCAGGGTTCCAATTGGTTCGCGATTTTTTATCGGTTGAGGCAAGTGCCGCAGGCGATACAAACGGCGCGCCGATTTTATCACTACCGGGCAAATCTTTTCTGCTGCCAGCCGGCTCGGTAAAACCCGAGGGGCCGGCCAGGTCGGCAGATTCGGTGGTCCCCGCCCCCGAACGCGTACCAGAAAATGGTTCCTCGGCCGCCTGCCTGTGGGTACAATCACTTCGACGGAAATACCGCACGCTGGCAGTCCAAGTTGGTTCGAAATATGTTCTGCACGTATCGCGCGTTGCTCGCTATCTTCGCGTTGAGCATCCCATTGATTGCCCGGACCGAGGAGCCTGCCGCCACAAAATCGAGCAACAAAGACGATACCTGGCCAACTCTTGAGTGGAAGGAAACTGCGCCTTCACCCTTTGCGCGAGTTGAGTCGCCGGCTGCCGTCGTTAATGGCAAGATCTACTTGTTTGGCGGATTCACCGAGGATCTGGAAGCATCGAATCAGCTCGACGTATACGATCCGGTGAATGACTGCTGGACGCGAAAGAAAGACATGCCGACGCGGCTGACGCATCTTAATCCAGCCATCGACGGAAATGCCATTTGGTTCGCAGGTGGTTTCAAAGGGAAACATCCCGGACCGGTCACCGCTGAAGTGTGGAAATACGACATTGCTTTGGACACCTGGTCCGCTGGACCTCCGCTGCCAGAACCGCGTGCGGGGGGCGGCCTGGCGGTGGTCGAACGCAATTTGCATTACTTCGGCGGCTACAAATCCGATCGGGATACGAATGCCGGTGATCACTGGAGTTTGCCGCTCGAAAGCGAGAAAGAGTGGCAGCGCGAAGACGATTTGCCCGACCCGCGCGGCCATGTGAGTTCGGCGGTGCTCGATGGAAAGATTTATGCGCTGGGTGGCGATCATGGCCACGACATCACGCAGATTGACGTGCCATCCTGCCACCAGTTTGATCCCGCCACGAGAAAATGGAACGCGATCGCCAACCTTCCGGAGGGACGCAGCCATTTTGAATCGAGCACGATCGTTTATCAGGACAGGATTTTGATCGTCGGCGGGCGATGTAACAGCTCTCAACCGCCGCGAAACGTTGTGGGCGACTTGCTGCAATACGATCCCGAATCGGATTCGTGGCGCGTCGTCGGCGATATGCCAGAGAAGCTGCTCGCTCCGACTGCGGTGATCATTTCTGGGCGTATCGTGGTGACCGGTGGCGGTCTAAATAATCCGCGGCCACTCACGGCCACCACTCGAATCACGACACTTTTGGACGGTAAGTAATCAACTTGGCCTGCTGTTGACACTCTCAACCTTGGTCTTGCTGCCAGTGGCCTTCTATTTGGACCACGCTCTCGTCTCTTCGAGCGCAGCCCTCACCGGTAAAACGGCTGTCCTCTAAGCCACCTTGGTCCGTACCTCGGCTCCGGCTTTCCGACTTCCAGCGCTCCCAGGTCGGGCGCATTCCCCGTAAAGCCATCGTTCACGGTCGGAATCACGACGCCCGCATCCACCGCCTTGCTCGCCGGCTTAAGCCGAAAGTTCAGATCCACGGCGTGATAGACCGCGTGGCGATCGGCCGGATCGGGAGGGGCGAGCCTCTCAAAATCGTCGAAATCGACTTCGACACCGTGCAGTTCCTGCATCGTTGCCGCTCGAAAGTCGGCCAGGCTCGCGAAGGACTTCCAGTCGTCGGGCTCGGGTTCGTACAATAGCTGTCCCGTTTTGGGCCCGAGCCAGGTGTATTGCTCGGCGACCCCTTGATTCGGGCGAAACCCGTTGTAATCCGAACTAAAAGCGTCGGTCGCGTTGGCCCAGGTCATAATGCCGCGGCCGGGAGTGTCTCTGCCCAGAAACAGGTTGTTCCGGAAGTGCATGTTCGACGATGGGTCGCGCATTACCTGCTCGCCAATGATCGTGTTGTGGTACACAAACAGCCCCGCCGGCTTGGCCGAGAACTTGAACGCCACGCCCGTCGGCACGTGATAGAGGATGTTGCCGATAAAGTACACCGGCCCGCCAAACACAGGCTGCGAACTGTAGCCACCCTGCGCGGCGTTGACCCCGCGGTTATTCATGACTCGCACGTTATGCACCCCACCGTCGGTCTCGACGAAATCGTCATTCAGCAGGTGCAGGTCGTTGTTGTAGATGTCAATTGACGAGGCCCGCTGCTCGGGGTCTTGCGGTGGCGTCCCGTAGGTCGAAATGCCGATCGCGTCGTGGAAATAAGCGATCGCATTGTGGGCGATCACGTGCCCCGGCCCATAGACCTTGACCGCGTAATAGCTCGTCAGTAAATGCGAACCATAGGCCCCCGCGCTGGCCCACATCGGCCCGGTCCAGCCGATCAGCCGAAAGCGGTCGTCGCGGCCCAGAAACAGGTTGTCCGCAATGTAGAAATCACTGGAGCCCGCGTATTCGGTCCAGATCCCAAACCCCACGTTCTCGAAGCGGCAGTTCTTCACCGTCAGCCCTACCGCGCCGAGCACCTCCTTCTGACCGGCGAAAATGGCCACATCGGTGTTGCGAATTGTCAGCCCTTCGAAGATGTGGTACTTCGACGCCATGATGTCGAACAACCTGTGATTGCCGTCGCCGTCGAAGATCACCTCCCCGTCACCCGCCCCCATGATCGTGATCGGCTTTTCTCGAGTCCCTTTCAACGTCAGCGACATCGTGCCGTCGAATGGCGTCATCAGCGGGTCGACATAGTTCAAGCGCTCGGGCTTAAAGAGTCCGGCATGCAGCAGGATCGTGTCGCCCGGCTGGGCGCGCCGCTCCCAGACCACGCTCCAGTCGCCCAGGCCCGCGCCGTAATACGCCTGCAAGAGGCTCGAGAAGCTCGGTTCCTCGCGTGGGCCCTGATGGTCGGGTGGGTAAACATGCAGCGTCCGCCCTTCCTTGGAAGGCCACGGCTCGCTGCGCGTTTTCACGTTCACAGTGTGCGTGGTGTCACCACGTGCCCCGTCCGGATCGGTCAACTGAAAACGGCACTCATAGTCGGTGCCCGGCCGCAAGTTGAGAATACTGCCGGCAAAACCATCGGGCACGGTGTAGTCGAGGTTCTCGCGCCGCCGGTACACATTTTCGCCTCCGATTCGAACCAAAGGGAGCGCTTGCCGCCAGGCCGATTCACCCACCGGCCGAAACTGCACCGCGACGGTCGCATTCCGATTCGCGTCGCCTTGAATTTCCCACTCAAAGCCCAGGTTCAAGAGTGTGGGGTGCTCGACGACGAACCTTCCGGCGAGCGTGCCGTTCTCGGCGTCGGCCCCGAGGGTGGCCAGGACAAGAAACAGGAGGTTTTGATACGCCATGGTCGACGTTCCAAGTGCGGCAATTCTGTTTTTCAATCGAGTGCTGCCCAGCATACACCCAGTCGCCTGCAGAGTGAACCCTGTGGCGATTTTGCTTGATTGCGGCGCCCCAAACTATAAGCTGATGGGTATCGAGATTGGCGGCGGAACGGAGACCGTGCGGCCCTTGCTCCCAGGGAGGCGGTCCATCATCAACCATTCAGGGAGAAAGTCATGAGCGTGCGAATTGCCCTAGCGTGCGTCCTGTCGGTCGTGGTGCTCTTTTCGCGGGCCAGAGCGGCACCGACTCTCGAGGAACGAATTGCGAAGCTTGAAGAACGCGCCGTGGCGCTTCAGAAAAAGGTGAATGATCTCGACGGCAATCTCAGCGGCATCACGTCCAGCGTTGAAGAGCTCTACAACCATACCGAGAAGCTCACCGCTTCCGCGGAAAAAACCAGCAAACGCGTCAAAGCCATGGAAGACTCCCTCGCCGAAATCAACTCGTTGATTCACAACCTGGAGTTGAAGCAAGACGCACTCATCGGCGGGCTCGATCGGGAGCTCGTCGCGGTGAACCATGCCCTATCGGACATTTCGGAGTACGACGAGGCGGGCAAACGAATCCTCGCGGTCCGGAACACGATGCAGAGCAAGAAGGGCCGGGAGCAAATGTCCGAAGTCGTGCAGGAGTCGCTGAAGCGGAAGGGAACGCTGCGCATTCTCAACAAGATGCCAAACGACCAGCGGATTCAGGTCAATGGCGGCGACTACGATGTTCGGGCCGGTGAAACCCTCGTGATCAACGACATGCCTACCGGAACCTTCACCACCGAGCTTGTCGGCTGGGAAGCGCCGCGGAATTGGTCGATTGCCCCGCCGACCTACGAGCAGACGATCACTATCGAACCAGCGCCTGCGGCCCGCGTCGCGCCGTCACGTGTGGTGTACGAGGGCCCGCCGGCCTACGTTTCCGACGGTTGGTCGTGGTAGCGGTGGGCGCTTTCGCCGTGGGTAGTTCCGCGCGCGCCGCGTGGGTGGAAAGGTTAACGGCGATCCGACAGGTTCGAGCGCCTGCCACTGGAATCATTGGTTTCGCCCACCGTGGCCGTTGATGCGTCGGAGGCCCATGATTGCCAGCCATGTTCGAGTTCCGCCATGCTCTCGATCTGATAGTGCGCGCGCAACGCGCGAGCCCACCCTTGCGATTTGCCTTCGACGGCGAACTTGAGGAAGCGGGGCTTGTCGCCTCGCGATAGCAGGTACTCGGCGAGTGAAGCGGATACGGCGTAGCTGGCTTTGTCGCTCGCCACGATGGACGAGGCAGCGAAAATCGTCGCGAGATGGGGCCAGTTACCCGTGCGCGAAAACCAGGCGATCGTCTGGCGGCGGATTTCGACGCGTTCTTCGTCGTCGGCCAGGCTGGCGGCTCCTTCGTCGGCCCAAGCCGGTAGCAGTCCCGGTAGTTCCGTGGCCAGAATGGCGTGGGTCAGTTCATGACGTAACATGCCGCCCAGGGCGCCCTGACGAGTCGTGTTCAGCCAGAGCATGTGGTGCTTGCGGTCAGGGGCATCGATGACCCAGGTGCGTCCCTGATCGTCGTCGGCAATGTGGACATCGATGATCGCGCGGCCGACGCTGGGGGGGAGCTCCGCGCCAAGCCATTCCTCGGCCACTTCCTTGCGGTACTGGTTCGCTTTGGCCAGCACATCTTCGGCAAGCGCTTCGTCGGACGCGATGACGATGAAATTCTCGTCGTGGGCCATCCCGGCCGCGTGTGCCAGGGCGGGCAGGAACGAAAGAACAACGATTGCAGCGGCGTCGCGAAATTTCATCACGTCCCTCCATGGCACCAAAAAACATCCGCCCTGTCCTTAAGGGCGGCCCACGAATGTAGACTGCCGCACCGGCGAAGATCAAGGGCAGTCGACGGAACGCCTGCTCCTGTCATCGCTGGGCAGCTAGCATAGCTAGCGTCCGCACCACGTGGACACGACAATTTCAGGACATTGCTCAACGACTCCAGGATCGTGCTCAAGGACACGACCGAGAGGCGATCGAGTTGCAATCGATGAACATGCGAAGGCGCAGTACCACGAGGTTATCGGACAGATCGTCGGGATCGCCCTCGGCCTTCGGAATGAATATCGGCTTCCGCGTGGTGAGGGAGCTCGATTAGGCGGTGATTTCGTCGGCCCAGACCTTGAACGACTGGAGTTGATTGACTCCGAAGGTCGTCGTGATGGCAACATCGGCGGCGTCGCGGCCGCGGGCGACGAGCACGCGACCGATGCGAGGCACGTTGTTGCGGGCATCGAACGAGTACCATTGCCCTCCCAAAAACGCCTCGAACCACGCGCTGAAATCCATCGGATACGGCGCAAGCGGCACGCCGATGTCGCCAAGATAACCGGTGCAGTACCGCGCCGGCACGTTCAAGCAGCGGCAAAACGTGATCGCCAGGTGCATGTAATCACGACAAACGCCCACCCTCTCGCGGTAGACCTCCAGCGCGGTCCGGCTGGGCCGGGCCTGTTGGTAGTCGAAACGAATATGCTGATGAACGAAATCGCAAACTGCTTGGACGCGCGGCCAGCCGGCCGGATTCCGAGAAAACAAACTCCACGCGATCTCCTTAAGTACACTGTCCACCTCGCAATAGCGGCTGGCCAGGAGAAATTGCAGAACTTCTTGCGGCAAGTCCTGGACATTGATCTGCGGGGCGTTCCAGACTTGCAGATCGGGCAGCCCGCAATCCTCGACGATCGCGTCGTTACGAAACGAAACGTGGCCCGCCGGTACGACCACGCGGCCGCAACGATTGCCATTCAAGTCAAAAAACTGCGATACGGGAACCGGCGGGTCGACTTGCAAGTTTTCGTGCTTGCGAATCGTGGGCGCGCGCAAGGGATGCAAATAGAGCATCAACATCAATGCGGTGGGTTCCGGGAAGATGAACTGGATTTCGCAGCCGACGCGGATCAGCATGAGCTCTCGCGATTCTGTGGAGTGATAGCCTGGCAAGGATCAGGTTACCACATCTTGTTCGTTGGGTCCGGCCGTATACTTGTCATGCGTATACTACAAGGCGATTCCACGACCGCCTTGTGGTGCAGGCGTCCCGCCTGCCTGGCGGTATCGCTCACGGCAATAAAACCGGGATGCAGTCGGCAATGAGCCCCAGGAACCGGTCAGGCCGCCAACGATGGCGGCGAGTGCCAGGGAGCCGAGGGTGGTCGAGGCGTCAATTTTGAGTTTCCGACTCTGCGAGGTACCACGATGCCGTCGAACGAATCAAGGCAACCACGAGAGTGGCCAGGGGCAAGCGCGTTCGCTTACGACGATTAAGTTCGTCGACCCGACGCGTCTATATTCCACGACCTTGCCGCCACTTGGGCCGATTGTCGACTGGCGAAGATTCGGGTCGCGTTGAAAGTGGGTGAGGACGGGGGACTGGACCTCCACCGGGATAACAGTGGAGTCGTCTGGGTAGTTGCGGGCAAGGATCGCAGAGTATCGCCAGTCCTTTCCAGCCGGCTCGAACCGACCCGTTTCAGGATTCGATGGATCGATCGGGCAGAGAACGAACGCCTCGTTCGATTCCAGGCTAAGGTCGAATCCAAGCAAGCGGTGCCCGATAGAAAAATTAGCGACCAATACGCCGAGCAGTTGGTGGTCGTTGCTCCAAATGCCCGTGGAAACCGCGATTTTATATCGATGATCCTTCAACGATTGGAATGACCGGGCTACGTGTACGTAATCGCTCGGTACACCATCGTCGATCAAGGCTCGATAGTAATCACGAACATCGAACCGTTTACCAATCGCGGAGCTTCCGGACAAGTTGTCGGCCAGTTCAACTCCGTGCTCGTCGAGGATGAGCACATTGACGAATGGATTCCCGCCCGCGACGTCGAACCATTTGTCCACATTCACCGAAGAGAGAAACTGCTGAACTGCCGCCTGTCGACCAGCGAAATTCGCGTGGCCCGGATGATCTTCAAACGCAGAGTGGAGCTTGCTTTCCTTGGCCAGTTTACCTGTGAAGGCTCGGACCATTGTCAATTCGCGATCAAGTTGATTTGCCAAGCGGGCAGCTTCTTGGGCATTCTCGGACTTGGTCTGACCGAGCGTGTTGGCGAGCGAGATGCCCCAAAGCGTGAGCGCGGCGATGATCGCCAGCACCATGGGAATCGGGTTGCGACGGACCCAGAAGCGAAACTCGCGAAGGACAGACGCCTTGCCACCGGCCATGGATGGTTTGCGTTCGAGCCACCGGCGAAGGTCGTTGGCAAGAGCATCGGCCGACCCGTAACGCGCCGCGGGATTGCGATTGAGACATTTTAGGCAAATCGCATTGAGTTCGTGATCGACCTGACGGTTGGTCGCCCTGGGCTGGACTAAATTGCCACGAATGACACCGTCGAGCGTCTCGACCGTGCTTGCGCCCGTGAAGGGTGCGCGTCCGGTGACCATGGCATAGAGAATCGCACCCAGGCCATAAACGTCAGAAAGCGTACCTACATCGTCCCAACGACCCTGGGCCATCTCCGGTGACATATAGGGAACCGTTCCGACGATGCCGGCCCGGGCGAATGTTTCCAATTGGCCCGACGTTCCTTCCAAATCAAGACCAGAATTAGGCGTCTCGATGGCCAGTTGGATGGCTCCCGATCTCGCTGCCAGCCCGAAATCGGTCACTTTGGGCTCGCCATCGAGATTAAGGAGGATGTTGCCGGGCTTGAGGTCGAGATGGATCACACCTTCATTGCGCGTGTGTGCGTGATGGATGGCCCGCGCGATCTTTTCGACGAGGATCGCGGCTCCCCGGGGATCGGCTCGATAGGTCGATAAGCGATCGGCGACGGTCCCACCTTCCATCAGCTCCATCACAAAAAACCATCGGCCCGACTCTTCGCCGACGTACGATGTGCGAATAATATGTGGATGATTCATACGAGCAATCGCTCGAGCGTCCTCGCGGAACCGATTGACGGCGGCCTGATCGTTGAGCGAGGGCGCATTCATCGTCTTGATCGCCACGACAACCTCGGAAAATTGACACGGGCTTGCCTTCCAGACGACGCCCTGACCTCCTTCGGCGATTTTTTCGAGCAAGTGATAATCGCCGAGGATCTCGCCCGCTTGAAATTGCCGCGGGGTGCGATGGACGGAGGTCACAATGCTGATGTCCGAGAGGTCTTCGAGATAGGCGCGCAGTTCGTCAGCGATTTCCGCATGCTCTTCCAACCAAAGTCGTGGATCGAGCTTCTCTCCTCGATCGACTCTGGCGTGATAATCAAAGATGGCGAGATTGATCCGTTGTTCACGCGGCTCGAATTCCGTGGTATCGACCTCTAGCGCATCCATCATCGTTCATTCCTCCCGCAGCATGTGTTCGCGAAGTTTCCGCATGCCGTGGCGCAGGAGTCCGCCGACGGCGTCGGGAGTCTTGTTCATATGCCGACAGATCTGGTCGACCGACATCCCCTGGCAGTGTTTTAGGACGATCGCCTCGGCTTGGGGAGCTGAAAGTTGCTCGAGCAGTTTCGCCAGTGCCAGCGATTGTTCCTCCTTGATCGCCCGGTGGCCGACGGAAGTCAGGTCGGCCTGAAGCAAGCGACTCATCCCGTCGTCGGTTAGACCCAGCGAAGCATCGATCGAGACCTTGGGGGAAAACTTCAGCGCTCTGAAGGCATCGATCAGGTGAAACCGAAGCATCGATCGCAGCCAGCCCATGAACTCGGGCCTGGTCTTGCCGCGATATTTGGGCAGGTCGGAAATCGCCTCGCAAATCGTCTGCTGAACGACATCCGACGGATCAATGCGACCTCTCAGATCGACGGGGATTTGTGCCAGTGCAAGCGCTTTGAGCCACGCGCGGTATTCGCCGAGATCGGTTGACAAGGGTGAGCTCCTGGAAGGTGATTCACTCGGCGGTGGCCCATTGCGACGGCGGATCGACGCAGGCAGTTCGTTTTTCGATCAACGCGTCGTGGTTCGCCTCGAACCGATCGAGCACCACGGCCCCAATGCAATCTCCCACCACGTTCGTTATCGCACGAGCACGGCCCAATATCCAATCGACAGTCAGCATGAGCGGCAAGAGTTCGAGTGGGAGTTTGGCGCTGGTCAGCACGACGGCGAGCGAAATCATCCCGGCTTCTGGAACGCCCGCGACTCCTATCGTGGCAAGCACGCAGGTCGCCGCGATCATCAACTGCTCACCAAAACCGAGCGAGATGCCGAACGCCTGAGCCACGATCATCGCGGCGAGCGTCTCGTAGAGCAAGATACCGTCGTTGTTGAGGTTTGTCGCAACACAGGCGGACATTCTGGCCGAACTATCCGACACTCCGAGCTGTTTCAGGCTCCGAAGCGTGATCGGAAGCGTCGCAAGACTACTGCAGGAACCGGCCGCGAAAATGACCGGGGTTTTCACCACGGTCCAAAAAGTTTTGAGCGGCATGCGCGCGAAGAGCACAAGCCATCCCTGGTAAACGAGACCAACTTGAAGCAGCAATCCCAGCGCGACGACACAGGCGTATTTGGCGAGACCACCGAGAATACTCAGGCCCTGGGTTCCGATGGCCTGGGCCATCACGGCGAAGACCGCGAGCGGCAACAGAGCCACCACCCAGCCGAGCAGTAGTTCACATGAGCGAAGCCCGCCCGACACGAAGCCATCAATCGCAAGATAGTCGGTGGCGCCCGACTCGATTTGTTCGGACTTGAACTTCCTTAGGGCGATTCCCACGCAGACGGCAAGCACGACTACCAGGAGGATGGCATTGTTGCGAAATGGATCGACGAGGTTGGTGGGAATCATGCCCAGCATGTCTTCGAAAACCCGCAACGGGCGAGTACCTGGTATGATCACAGGCGTAGTTGAGGTCGGGGGTTCGAGAACTCGGACGGGTTTGAGAGTATTCGCAAGAGTAAGCGCGATGGCAAGAGCGAACACCCCGTTGATCATCGAGATCAGCATGACGCGAAACCCACTTTTCGCCTTGAGGGTCGAACGCAGCAAGGCATCGAGGATGACGAACAGAATGAGCGGAGTCGCGAGCATCTTGATCAGTCCGATCACAACCTTGCCGATCTCGCCGAGGCTCGCGACCCGTGGCCCGAACGCCAAACCAACGGCTGCTCCCGCGACCATGCCGAGCAGAATTCGCGCCGGAGGAGAGATTCGGGCGAAGACGGATTTCTTGGGTGACGATTCCATGATTCGACTCCGATAAGTGAGTGGAAGGGTTGGCGGATTACGCGTGATGCCGCCTTGACACTTCTCTGTCGAACGATGGAGAGAAATCGGGCGCGGTACTCGGGAAAACCAAGGAATTCCTCTGAGAGAATAAAGCTGCTCCTTGTCCACCTTGGCTGTCGCCGGCAACTCCCGCAGGATGGACCTTACCTTCAGGCAAAACGTGGGGCGAGTCGGTCCACGACTGTCGCTCCAATCTGGAGTGACGCGGTTGCGGCGGGCGAGGTGGCGTTACAGACGTTCACGACGCGGTCGCCTTCCACGATCAGGAAGTCATCGACCAACGCACCGTCGGGGGCGACCGCCTGGGCGCGGATGCCCGCCGGGGCCGTTTCCAGATCGTCGGCTCGGATCTCCGGCACCAGGCGCTGCAACGCCCGGACAAACGCCGCCTTGTTGAGTGATCGCCACATCTCACCGAGGCCCATCCGCCAATGTTTGATGGCCATCCGTAGGAAGCCGCGGTAGGTCAGCGTCCCGCACAAGTCGCGGAAGTTCACGTCGAAGAAACGGTAGCCCTCACGCCCGAAGGCAAGAACGGCGTTCGGGCCGCATTCGACCGACCCGTCGAGCATCCGGGTAAAATGGACACCTAAGAACGGAAATTGCGGGTCAGGTGTAGGGTAGATCAGGTTCCGGCACAACTTGCGGGCGGCGGGCTTCAGCTCGAAGCATTCGCCCCGGAATGGCACGATCTGGCAACCCGGTTTGACGCCGGTCAGTTTTGCCACCCGGTCCGAATGCAGGCCGCCACAATTCACCAGTTGGCTGGCGGTGCGCTCACCGCCGGAACTGACAACACTCACGCCGTCCGGGTAATGCCGTACCGTCGTCACCCGGGCGTGGAACAGGATCTCGCCGCCGGCCTGACGGACCCGCTCGGCCAGCCTTTCACAGACCTGCCGGTAATTCACAATCCCGGTCTCGGGGACGTGGATCGCTCGGATGCCAGCGGCGTGCGGCTCTAACTCGGCCAGCCTCGCATTGTCGATCAAGACACAATTGACTCCGTTCGCCTGGCCGCGCTCATGGATCCTCTCCAGGGCCGGGAGATCGGCTTCGGTTACGGCCACGATCACCTTGCCGCAGATCTCATGAGCGATCCCTTCGGCGGCACAGAACTCCTCCATCGCCTTCTTGCCGGCCCGGCAGTTGACTGCTCTGAGCGAACCGGGCTTGTAGTAGATACCCGAGTGAAGCACCCCGGAATTGCGGCCGGTCTGGTGTTCGGCAACTCGAGCGTCCTTTTCTAACACGACGACTCGGCGACCGGGGAAGCGCTGGGTGAATTGATATGCCGTAGCAAGCCCGACGATGCCACCACCAACGACTGCTAAATCGAACGTCGCCAAGTGCCATCCTTACGCAACAGCCGCCCCTCGGGCGCCCCCCTTTTGGGCCTGCGAAATCTTGCGAGTCATTTTACGAAACGCGTCTGGAACTTCAAGCACCGCAGGAATCCGGTAGTGGGAAATCGGCAGCCGATGTCCCACTACCCACGCGACGCCGAAGTTCGACGCCAGGTGCAAATAGAATTTTCGCCAGCCACGCGAGGCGCTGAAGCAAGCGATCCGTGCCAGAGGCGAGTCAGTTGCCTAAATTGACGACGCATTGGGTACAGCGTTGAGTTTTGTCTCGCGGTTTTTGTCCGGCCGCTCAATCCAAGTAAATGAATTCATTGGCATTGAAAACCGCGCGGCAAAATGCCTCCAGGCCGTATCGCTCGACGAAGGAGCTGGCCGAGTCCAGCTCGTCGACGGCCGGTTCTCGGCCAAACGCCAGTCGGAATGCAAGGCAGATTTGGGCCGCGGTGTCCCTGCCAGCTTCGGAGACGAGCCGCTTGGCGAAGAACTCCGCCTGTTGCACGACGAACGGACTGTTGAGCAGGTTCAAAGCCTGTAACGCGGTGGTCGAAACGTTGCGCTTGGGCGTGACCTGGCTGGCATCGGGACAATCGAACGCGCCGAATGTCGAGTCGGGCTGCATCCGCGCCTGCTGCTGGTAGACCATCCGCCGCCACTCGGCTGGCCCAAAGACCGTCTTCGCCGTGTAGACGTGAACGTAGTTCGTGTTCGGCTCGAACGGGTCATAACCCGGCCCACCCGGCGTCCGATCAAGCTGGCCGCTAGCCGCCAGGATCGCATCGCGGATCGGCTCGGCCTCCAGCCGCCGCGGCGGATAGCGCCAAAGCAGCCGGTCGCCCGCATCGGCGGCCGCCGCCGTTGCGTCGAAACAGCTCGATTGCCGGTAAACGGCCGAGAGCATGATCAGGCGGTGCATCGCCTTGATGCTCCAGCCGCGGGCGACCAACTCGCCGGCCAGCCAATCGAGCAGCTCGGGATGTGTAGGAAGTCCTCCCTGGAATCCGAAATTGCTCGGCGTGGCCACAAGACCTTGTCCGAAATGATAGTGCCATAAGCGATTAACCAGTACACGGGCGGCCAAAGGGTTGGCCTCATCGGCAATCCAGCGAGCCAATGCCAGCCGTCGTTGAGGCTCGGGCACGTCGACCGGCAATTCCAGCGGATGGCCGAGCGCCGCGATGGCGCCAGGCTCAACCGCCTCGCGCGGCTGCATCGGATCGCCGCGGTGCAGGCGATGCGTCGGGCCTGCCGGAGCAAATACGCCCGCGTACACTTTTCGCCCCGCCGCCGCCGGCAAGCGCGAGAGAAGTTCTTGCCGGCGAGCAACCAGCGCCGCCAGCCGTTTCGCGTCGTCGGCCGGCAAGGTATCGGGCGACACGCCGGGTTCCCGCGGAGCGCCGCTGGAGTAGGGTCGACGGTCGTCGCCGCCGGCGACTACGCGCCATGCGTTCGACTCGACGGCGACCTCGATCTTATACTTGACCGGCAACCGGTCGGCATACGTCCCCTCGCGGTCGCGGGCCCATACGACTCGATCGATCTCAACCAAAGCCGGCAGATCAAGCTGCACCCATCCGGTCCCCGCTTCGGCCGAAATCCAACTGTGGCTATTGCCGTAAAGCCCGTCGTTGATGTGGGCGAGCTGATGGATGGCCACCGTTCCGTTGGCGAAGACGCTGGAGGCGGTGGCCTTGGCGCCGGTCGCGGCGAGGCCCACGTTGCGCGGACTGGCTTGGGCGGTATAGACCTCCAATTCGTCGAGGCACGGCTCGCTTTGGTTGGTGGCCAAGGCGGTAAAGCGCACGAACCGGGCCGGCGTCGGCGGGAAGCGGTCGACGTTACCCTGGTGGTGAACCGGTGGCCGTCGGGACGCGGACTGAGTTAGCGGCGTGGTCTGAGCCAGCGGCTCGAAAGCCGATAGCTCATGATCGAGCGCGGCGAGTTGCCTGCGAGTATCGGGCTCGCTGCGCAACCGTTCGTCGTCAGCGGGCAGTTTCAGGTCGCGTTCGCCGTGGGTCACGCCGGCGAACACGGCTTGCAAGGCGTAGTAGTCGCGTTGGGTGATCGGATCGAATTTATGGTCGTGGCAGCGGGCACACTGCACGGTCAAGCCCAGGAAGGCGGTGGCCGTCGCGGCGAGGATGTCGTTCAGATCGTCGGTCCGCTGCTGGAGCTGGCCTTCGAGCGTCTGATTGCCGACCACGTCGTGTGTGCCGCCGACAAGAAAACCGGTGGCCGCATCGGACCCGAACTGGTCGCCGGCAAGCTGTTCGAGCACGAACCGCGGATAAGGCAGGTCGATGTTGAAGGCATTGATGACCCAGTCGCGATAGGGCCAGGCGTTGGGCCGCGGCTTGTTCGTCTCGTATCCGTCGCTCTCACCGAAGCGGACCACGTCGAGCCAATGCCGGCCCCAGCGCTCGCCGTAGTGCGGCGAGGCCAAAAGGCAGTCGATCAGGCGCTCGTAAGCGTCGGGTGCCTCGTCGGCGACGAACTGGTCGATTTCCTCCGGCGTCGGCGGCAGGCCCAACAGGTCGAATTTCGCCCGCCGCAGAAACGTCGCACGCTCGGCCTCGGGCGCCGGCACTAAACCCTGCGCTTCGAGCTTTTGGGCGATGAAAGCGTCGATGGGGGTCCGCACCCAGGCGGCCTTCAGCGGCTGAGGAACCTGCGAGGGCATCGGCGGCTTGAGCGACCACCAATCGAGCCCCGCGCGGCGCTCGGTAGTGAACTCGAACGGGCTGAGCACGCGACCCTCGGGCCAGTGTGCGCCGGAGCTGACCCAAGCCTTCAATGCCGCGACATGCTCCGGCGTCAAGGGCGCGGCCTTGCCCGGCGGTGGCATTTCTCCCGCCGCGACCCGGTCGAGCAGATAGCTCTCGTCGGCCGCGCCTGGCACGACTGCCTGGCCTCCGTCGCCTCCAGCGAGCAATGTCTCACGGCGCGTGAGGTCTAGCCGGCCGCTCGCCTCGCTGCCGTTGTGGCAACCGAGACAGCTTCGCACCAGGAGCGGCGCGATGGCTGAGTTGAAATCGTCGGCAGCGGGCGATGTGCTCTCGACGGCGATACACGGATGAGTCGGCCACAGCATGCAGGATACGACGGTTGTCGCGATCCAAATTCGGCGAACATTCAAACTCACGCCAGCACCTCCGCGATGACTTTGCCATGCACGTCGGTCAGCCGCCGCTCGACGCCGTCGTGGAGGAATGTCAGGCGTGTGTGGTCGAGACCGAGCAAATGCAGGATCGTGGCGTGTAGATCGTAGATCGTGCGCGGGTTTTCGACGGCGCGATAGCCGAATTCGTCAGTGGCCCCATAGGTTGTCGCTCGCTTGACCCCCGCGCCGGCCATCCAGACGGTGAAGCCGCTGGGATTGTGATCGCGCCCCTGGGCGCCTTGCTGGAACACCGGCATTCGGCCGAATTCGGTGACCCAGACTACCAGTGTCTCGCCTAACATGCCGCGGGCCTTGAGGTCGCTGAGCAACGCCGCGGCCGGCTTGTCGAGGATCGGGCCATGGCGGTCGTAGTCGCTCTTCAGTTGTTTGTGGCCGTCCCAGTTGCCACGCCCCTCGCCCATCGCATAGGACCCGTTGAAGAGTTGGATGAATCGCACGCCGCGTTCCAAAAGCCGCCGGGCCAGAAGACAATTGCGAGCGAAGCCCGCGGTAAAAGCGTTCGGGTCGTTGATGCCGTACATCTCGGCCGTGGCCGCGGTCTCGCGCGACAAGTCGCCGACTTCCGGCGCGCTGAGCTGCAAGCGCGCGGCAAGCTCGTAGCCAGCGATCCGCGCGGCGAGCTCCGTATCGCCCGGGTGGCGGGCCAGGTGACGCTCGTTGAGGAGCTTCAGGAAGTCGCGAGTGGCCCGCTCCGAAGCAGGTTCGAACGTGGTGGGCGCCGCGAGGTTTTGAATCGCGCGATCGGCGTTGAAGGCGGTGCCTTGAAACACGGCCGGCAGGAAGCCGCTCGACCAGTTGTTCGGCCCAGCCTGGGGCACACCGCGCGGGTCGGGGATCGCCACGAACGCAGGCAGGTCCTCCGCTTCGCTTCCGAGGGCATACGATATCCACGAGCCCATGCTGGGAAAACCGTCGAGCGTATAGCCCGTGCTCATCTGGTTCTCGCCGGGACCGTGCGTATTGCTCTTGGCGGTCATCGAATGGATGAAGCACATCTCGTCGGCCAATTGGGCCAGATTCGGCAACAACTCGGAGATAAACTTGCCTGTCTCCCCGCGGGGCTTGAATTCGTACGGGCTGCGGGCCAGGTTTCCCGAAGGGCCTTGAAACGTGATCAGCTTCTCAAAGCCCGGCATGGGCTGGCCATCGCGCCGGATCAACTCGGGCTTAAAATCCCAGGTATCGAGATGGCTGCATGCTCCGGAGCAAAAGATCACCAGCACCTGTTTCGCCCGCGGCTCAAAATGCGACGGCCGCTTGCGTAGCGGCGCGTCGGGCACAATCGCCGGGCTGATACGACCCTGCTCGCTTGTAGCGGCCAGCAAGCCCCGTTCGCCCAGAAAACCCTGTTCGGCCAGCAAGCTTGCCAACGCCAAACCACCAAGGCCGCTCGCCGCGTCGTGCAGAAACCGGCGGCGGTCGAGCAGCCAGCGGCCGGCGGTGGAGAGGGGTAAATCGGTCATGGGTTGATTGGCCCGAGGGCCGGGGTTTTCAATCGGCATCAACAGCATTGCCGCCGCGGAAGAAAACAACCACGGCAGGGCGACTATTTCAGTCTACGCGAGATTGCTCCCCAAAGCCAAACCTACGGAAGGCCAAGATCGGCATCGTCATTTTGCCGCCGCCAGCGCGACGATGGCCCAGCAGGTGGCTGGTACCGAAATGAACTGGTTTTCTTCGTGCGGGTCGCCGTTGTCGAAGTATTCCTGGATCGGTTTCGATCGCGTTTTGACGAACCACGAGCCGTCGTCGCATTGCGTTTTCAACAGGAACTCGACACCGCGCCGATAGGCGGGCTCAGCCGGCGACAGGCCGGTCGCTTGCAGGACATAGAGCGTCTGTCCCGTGGCGTAAGCGTCGCTGGACATTTCGGCGAGCTGTCCCCAGCCGCCATCGTCGCGTTGTGTCGCCAATACGCTTTGACGTACTGACATTCGCTCAACCTCGCCGCCACCCAGCAACTCGATGCCCCATAACCGTGAGACTTTATCCTCCTGGGTTTCCAGCTTCACTTGGGCCAGCCAGGCCTGCGCCTTGGAAACCGCCGCCTCGACGTCGGCCCGCTGGGTTTCCGCCGCGTGCTGTCGCATGCCATAGGCGGCCAACACGGTGCAAGTCACGTTTGAATCCTCCAGGGGCGGCCGGCTCATTTGCCGCTCCCAGTGTCCTTCGGGTTTTTGCGTTTTGAGCAGGTACGTGACCATGGCCTCGGTCGTTTCGTCGGGCTTGTGGCCTGCCAGCCGCAAGGCCCACAGACCGTAGCCCACGGTCATTGCCCGCCCGCCAATCGCCTCTCCCTTTCGCAAGTTGTCGGTCGAATCGTGGAACGATTTGCGCGTGAACTCGGTTTGTTCGGCCAGCAACACCGCATTCGTCTCCAGCCCGATTCCGTGACTGGTGACCATGGCCATTACCGGAAGCGTCTGGTGGTGACACGAAAAGCACTCACGGTGGAAGGGATACGATTCCGCCGCCGTTTCGACGATCGGCAATGCGTGTTTCAACGCATCGACGATGCGTCCCGGCTTGATCGACAATGTTGGTTCGTCGGCCCGCACGGCGCAACACAAAAGCAAACCACCCAGAATTGGCGTGATCCACCGGCAGGCCGAGGAGGCAATGCGTAATGCCGCATTTGAAATGCAAAATGCAAAATCAGCAACGACGAGTCGTACCGGCCATTTGCCGGTTTTGCATTTTTTATTTTCCATTTTGCATTTTCTCATTAATCCCATACCGCGCGCGGAGCACGGGAAGAGCTACTGCTGGGCGGTGCTCGCCCTACGAATTCGATCCACAAATCTTCTTCCGCCAGGTCTCGAGTTGCTCGTGGCTCAGGCTGTTGTCGCGGACGATTTCCTGGTGCGCGACATGATCGCTTCCGGCGACCTTCACCTTCACAGTCAGCCGCCCATCGGCGGCGTAGCGAAACTCGACCTCGACGGGCGAACGCGACGGCAAGTTCGGCGGCAGGTCGCGGATCACGCAGGTGCCGATCGGCGTGCAGGCCTCGGGCGAGGGGCTTTCTCCCTCGACGATCCGCACCAGTACCGAGTCCTGGCCGTCCTTTTGGGTCTTGAACACGCGCCGCGCCTTGACCGGTAATGCCGTGTTCCGCGGGATCAGCACGGCAGTCCGTTTTCGCTGCGTTGCCGGATCGGTGCCGACGACCCCCAGACTGTGCGAGTTGACGTTCTTGACCTTGAAGGCCGGCGCTCTTCCCTCGTGCTTGGCCAGCACCAGCCCGGCCTGCAACGCCGCACCCTGGGCCACCGCCTCGTCGGCCGAGACCGAGGCGTCGGGCTCCTTGCCAGAAACCTGCCGCAACATGTCGACCACCATCGGCATCCGCGACGAGCCGCCGACCAGGAGTACGCGGTCGATGCTACCCCAGTCGAGGTCGGCCGACCGGAGCACTTGCCGGGTGGTGAACTGAGTGCGGTCCAGCAGGTCGCGGGTGATTTCCTGGAACTGCTCCCGCGTGATCTCGACCCTCAGCGATTCACCACGGAATTGACAGGTGACTGAGGCTTTTTTCCGCGCCGACAACGCGCGCTTGGCGTCTTCGCACTCGCGCCACAGGGCGCCGGCCGTGCATGGATCGGTGCGTGGGTCGAATCGCGGGTCATTCTGGTGCTGCCTGAGGAATTGCTCGCAGACGAGGTCGACCAGCCGCTGGTCCCAATCGCGGCCTCCGAGCTGGACGTCGCCGTCGGTGGCCAAAGCGGTGAATTCGGTGCCCTTGATCTCCATCAGCGTCACGTCGAACGTGCCACCCCCCAGGTCGTAGACCAGCACCTTCTGCGGCGCGTGGGCCTCGCCCTTGGCGTTCAAAAAGCCTTGCTGGAAGCCGAAGGCCACGGCGGCGGCCGTCGGCTCATTGATGATGTCGAGCACCTCGAGCCCGGCCATGAAGCCCGCGTCTTGTGTCGCCTTGCGTCGCACTTCGTCAAAATAGGCGGGTACGGTGATCACCGCCCGCTCGAACGGACCGATCTGCCGCGAAGCGTCGTCGCAGAGCTTCTTGAGCACGAAAGCCTGCAGCACTTCGGGCGGATAGGCGACGCCACCCACCGTCTTGCGGTACTCGCGCAAGCCCATATCGCGTTTGGCGCATTCGGCGATCCGCTCGGCCTCGGTGGGCAGGGCCTTGACAGCTTCCTTGCCCACGACCACGTCGTCACCATCGAAGAGCACGACGCTAGGCGTCGTCAGGTCGCCCTCGGCGTTTGGCACGGTCACCGGCCGGCCCGTTTCGTCGAGCCGCGCCACGGCCGAAAATGTCGTGCCCAGGTCGATGCCGACGGCAGGTGAGGTGGGATGAGGCATGGAGGAAGTTGCCAGTGATCAGTTGTCAGTTGGCTGAGGAACTGCATCGGCTTGCTCGACCTTCCACGGGAACCAACCAGGTGGGAGATGGAGGAAATTCCCGTTGGGGTTCGCATAGCAAAGCACGTAATAGCCGATCGCCAACCCAACGATGGCCGAGAGGCCGAAACCCACCGTCGTCACGATCGGTCCCTTGGCGCCGGAGCGGCGGGGCGGAATCGAGGGCGTGGCGGAATGAAGATTCGGATCGGCCTGAAGTAACGGTGAGGCTGCCGTTTGCGCCGCGGCCAAGAGAGGTCGCTGCGCTGCCGGAATTGCGTATCCAGGGGCGGCGCCGGCGGGATGTGGCGCTGCGGAGGGGCCGGCACCGGGTTGCGAATGCAGCACGGGGTTCGACCACACCTGGCGGGGTGCCGCAGCTCCCCCCTGCTGCGGAGCAGCTTGCCCTTGGACCTGCGGCTGCGGCTGAATTGGAAGTGGCGTGGAGGCCAGCGGCTTTGCAGGCATTGGCTTTGTGGGCATAGGCGCAGTCGCGTGCAGCGGAATCGCGCTTTGTGTGCCCGGCGCTACCAGTGTTGCTTTCACCGCCGGAGCGGAGGCCGCCGAAGGGCTTACGAGCGTGGCCTTGACTGCTTGGGTCGAGGCTTGAGCGGCCTGTGTGCTGGCGGCCGGCACCGGCGCATAGGCATTGCCAGGCTTGAGAGATTTCAATTCTTCGGCCACCAGCGCACCGAAGGCGTCGAACCCGCCCTCGACGCTGACGGCCTGCTTCCACCTGGCGACTTTTTCTTCGGTCAGCGCTCCTTCGCGTTCGAGCTCCAGGTTCACTTCGCGGTGGGTGCCGGGCACCACGGCCGTGACTTTCAACCGTCCGTTGCTGCCGTATTCATACGTGATTTCCACCGGCCAGCCGTTGGGCAAGCCTGGCGGCAGATCGCGGAGAACCGTTCGGCCGATCTCGGTACACTCGCTGGGGGTCGAACTCTCGCCTTCGAGCACCTGCACCACGATCGATCGCTGGTTCTCGCTCTTGGTCACGAACCGCTCTTTGACCTTTGCCGGCAATGACGTGTTTCGCGGGATCACGATCACGTTGCGCTTGCGCGTCGTTTTGGGGTCGATCCCTTCGATTCCCAGGCTGTGTGAATTGACGTTGGTGACGGTGAAGGTCGGTTGCTTGAGGCTGTCGGGCTGCGTGGCCATGAGGTAGCCGGCGTAGATCGCCGCGCCGCGGGCAACCGCTTCGTCCGGGTGTACACGCTGGTCGGGCGTGATCTTCGAAAGCTCGAATAACATACGAGCGACCATCGGCATCCGCGTCGACCCGCCCACCAAGAGCACACGGTTGACGTCGGTCCAGGTCAGTCCGGCGGCGGCCAGCACTTGCCGCGTGGTGTACGACGTGCGTTCGAGCAGGTCGGCGGTGATCTGCTCGAACTGCTCGCGCGAGACCTTGATTGTGGACGTACTGCCGGTGTGGTCGACGCGGATCGTGGCGTGTTGCCGAGCGCTCAGGGTGCGCTTGGCCTCTTCGACCTCGACCAGCAGACGTTGCAAGCTGGCGGGGTTTTCTCGGGGATCCTCGCGGTGTTCGTGGATGAACTGTTCGGCGGCGAAATCGGCCAGACGCATGTCCCAGTCGCGTCCGCCGAGTCGTACGTCGCCGTCGGTGGCCAACGTCCGCAGGTCGCCCGGCCGCATGTCCAAGAGCGTGACGTCGAACGTACCGCCGCCCAGGTCGTAGACCAAGACCTTCAAGGGCTCCTTTGTATCACCCGAAGGCGAAAGGTAGCCCAACTCTTCGCCGAATGCCAGGGCGGCAGCGGTGGGTTCGTTCACGACGTCCAGCACCGGCAGTGCCGCCATCGCCCCGGCGTCGGCGGTGGCCTTCCGACGGGGTTCGTCGAAGAAGGCGGGCACGGTGATCACCACGCGCATGTCGGGCCCCAATGCGCGTACTGCGTCGGCCTTGAGCCTCTTGAGAATCCAGGCCTGGATCACCTCCGGCGGCATGAACTCGCCGCAGATCGGCTTGGAATAGACGATGCTTCCCATATCACGTTTGACGCACTCGGCAAAACGAGCTGACTTGAGCACGCCAACTTTTTTGGCCTCCTTGCCCACCAGCACGTCGCCGTCTTCGAACAACACGACGCTGGGGGTCAGCACATCGCCGTCGGCGTTGGCGATCATCGCCGTCTTGCCCGAATCTTGCAGCCAGGCGACGGCGGAGTAGGTCGTCCCCAGGTCAATTCCGACGGCTCGGCTTCTCGACATGATCGGTGCTTGTAAGGGGGAAGTTGTGGGAAACGAAGACCGGCCAGCGGCCGGCCCGGCGGGAAACCTAGAGTACAAGCTACCCGAAGGGTGGGGCCATGTCCACTTGGGAGGCGAGCGGGGGGGCGTAAGCCCCCGGTGACAATGGACGAAGGATGAAGGACATGGAGATGGGAGGACGCTGTGATTCAAACCACTGCTTTCCCAAAAGCCCTTTCTGGACGGACGACTTTTGTTTGCTCGCTTGCAGGTGGTCGGCCGGGGTGGTAGTTTCGTGATCTGGTGGCCGCCTTGGCGTGAGAGGCAAATCGTGCGGTCGCCTGTCGTCACGTTCGTGACCCGGTCTAACAGAGAAGGAGAAGATCATGTCGATTCGTCGTCCCCGCCCAAGGTCCATGATTCGTTTCGTCTGGCCAATCTGCGTGCTGCTCCTGCCGGCGCTTGTCGGGGCACAGGAAACCGAGCCGAGGCTCGGCGCGAAAGAAGCCGCTATCGAAGCGGCGCTCGACCAGGAGACGGTATTTGACTTCACCGACGCGCCACTCTCGGCCGTCGTGGAATTCGTCAAGCAACAGTACCAAATCCAAATTCAACTCGACAACAAAGCGCTGGCCGACGCCGGCGTTGGAAGCGACACGACAATCACGCGGAATCTTCACGACGTCAAACTCAGCTCGGCCCTCGACTTGCTTTTGGGTGAGCTCGAGCTGACCTTCGTGATTCGTGATGAGGTTCTCATGATCACCACTAAAGCCGAGGCTGAGAACATACTCTCAACCAGGGTTTATCCGGTGGCCGACCTGGTGACGCCGCTCGACGACGATCTGCTCATCGGCGGCAGATCGGAGTTCAGAGTTTTGATTGAGCTGATCGATTCCGCGATCAAACCCGAGAGCTGGGATGAAACCGGCGGTCCCGGAGTGATCAAGGAACACCCTAAGTCGCTTTCTTTGGTCATTTCACAAACTTACGAAGTACATCGCGAAATCAGCACGCTCCTGAAATCGTTGCGCGCGGTCGATCGGCGGCTGGCCGAACAGCGCCTCGACGCGTACGCACCGGTCGCCGATGGCGATGAGGGTTTGCAGCTCAAGGTTTACAAGCTTCCGGCGATCTGGCTCGTTGCCAACCCCGCGCCGCTGGGCAATCCGAATGCTCCCCCCGCAACCCAGCCTGCCACAGTTCCTGCGGCCGGGCCTGACGGGCAGAAACCCGCGACGAGCCCCGCCGCCCCGATGCCGCAGATGGTCGGAGGTATGGGTGGAGGTGGCATGGGTGGATTCGCTGTCGGGCGAATCAATCCTGCCGCGGCGACGGAATTGGCCAGGTCGATTCCCGATCTTATCGAGCCGGAAAGTTGGGAAGGGGCCGGTGGCAGTGGCGTGATCCGCGCGGTCCATGGCACGCTGGTAGTGCGTCAGACGGCCGACGTCCACCGCCAGATTCGCCGATTATTGCAAGCGCTGAATTGACGTTTAACGCGGACTCGGTTCGCGCTGCCTCAACCAAACGCGTAGCCGCAACGAGGCGTGATTCGATAGCCCAGGGCGGGCCTGCGCTCACGGAAACGCTGCGTGAGTGGTGGGTGCCACGACGCGACACCTAGCGGCTTTCCTCACCGTCAACAGGCGAGACTATTTCGATCAACTCGACGGCGGGCACGCCGCTGAATTCGATCAACGCCGTGCGGCCGTAGGTCACGCCGGGCCCATCAAGCCCGAACAGCCGTGTGAGGTCCGCCCCCATCGCGATCCGCCAAAGCGAACAGAGTCGCACTTGGCGCAGCACGTCGTGCCGGATCAGAATCCGGCCCAAGGGGGTGGCCTCGCTTTCGATCTCGTCGCGGACCGCCAGCGAAACACAAGTGAAATTGACCCGCATGATACCGAACTGCACGACGCGCCCATCCGATTGACGCTCGAGCACGATTTTCCTCGCGTAATGCGTGGGAGTGACGCGCTTGTCGAGCACGCGAACGCGCACCGGGCTGTCGTGGAACTTTTCGACGGAGACCGTCATGTGGGAATCGTGCGCCAACAACAGCCGATACGTGTCGGGCAATTCGCCGGCAGCCACTTCGGTGAAATCGCCGAGTGACTCGGGCACGTCATAGAAGAGGCGTGCCAGCGTGGCAACGTCGGGAGTCAGGGGGGGCGGTTGGCTCGGCATGGCCCGGTGGTGAGTGGTGAGTGGTTAGGGGTCAAGCGAGCGGCGGAAAAAACCCACCGGCCGTAGCTGAACTCGTAAGAGTTTCGACCGTCGTGTTTCGACCGTCGGAATTCTCACGAATTCCACTACATGCTCTTGGCGACCAGCTCCAGCGTCGTCACGACCACCTGGGGCTGGTCGACTTGCGACCTTTCCAACACGGTATCGACCAGGTAGTAGAGCAAGCGCCGGAGCTCCTCGCCTTGCACTTCGTCAGCCACGGCCTCGGCGCGCTCTTGGTACTTGTCGACCAACCGCGTGGCTTTGTCGAACACGTTGGCGGCTTGATAGAGCCGGCGCACGCGAGCGACGGTCTCTTCGTCGATACGTTCCGCGGCGACCAGGGCCGTCAACTCGGCCCGTTGGGCCTCGCCGAGTCCCTCGAGAGCCAAAGCCCACAGCACGGTGGGCCGTCCGCCCAGCAGATCGCCTCCCGCCACAAGCTTGTTGTGGTCGTCGCCACGCCAGTCGTTGAGGTCGTTGAGAATCTGGAAGGCGACGCCCAAATGCCTGGCGAAGGGGCTGACCCAAGCTGCGCCGTCGCCGGGGGGGCCCGCCAACCGCAGGCCCGAGTAAAGGGCCGCTTCGAAGGCTGGGGCCGTCTTGAGGGCATAGATCTTCAAGGCGTCGAGGGGCGTGAGCCGTTTGTCGAGCGAATCACGCCAAAGCAATTCGGCCCCTTGACCCTCCGAGAGCTTCATGTGGGCGTCGGCGAGCCGGTCGAGGATGTCGGCGGCCGCGTCCGGTCCAATCGCGGCGGCGTCGCGGCTGATGAGCCGGTAGCCCATGCCGATCAGGTAATCGCCCACGTTGATCGCCGTCGCTGTGCTGTACTTGCGATGCAGCGTCGGCTCGCCATAGCGGAACTGGTCGTCGTCTTCGATGTCGTCGTGGACCAGCGAGGCCTTGTGAAACGTTTCGATCGACATCGCGGCGCGTTTCACCGATGGGGAGAGCTCTGCCAACTTCTCGGCTCCTTCGGCCGACGTGCCGGCGCCCCCCGTCAGCGCGTCATACACGGCCAAGGTGATGAACGGACGCGAGTGCTTGCCACCCTTCGAAAGGAAGTCATAGGCGATGGCCTCGGTGCCTGCGATCGGGTCAAGTCCGGCGATCCCCTGCCCGTTGAGCTGGGCAAGCCTCGGGCCGCCGCGCATTCGCGGCGCGAGCCGTTCGAGTTCCGCCGGCTCGAACAATCCGGCCGCGGAGCGCATCAGGTGTACGTAGGTTTTCGTTTGCTGCTGAGGCGCCGCGTGCTGGAGATTGATCATTTCCATCACCCAGTCTTCGTCGACCGAGGTATTGCGGCAATCGCTCGATAAGAGCGGCACCGCCATGCAAGGGATGCCCGCGAGCAAGATCTTGTCGATCGCCTTCTCCAGCACGTTGAGGCAGGCCACGCCGCAGATCGCGTCGATATAACCCCCGACGATGATCTTAAGTACAATCGGCGAGCCTTCGGCCACCAGCACCTTGTAGCCCAGGTCCTCGGCCCGCGTGCGGAAATCGGCGATGCTGCACGCGCCGCAACGACGGCAGTCGAGGCCGTAGTCGTCGTATTCGGCCGGACAGCCTTCGGCGTGCTTCAGACAATGTGGTAAGAGAAACAGCCGCCGCTCGTAGGGGACACCCGCCACCTGCTCTCGCCAGAACGACGTGGCCAGTGTTACCATCGTCCAGCCCAGAAAACCCTCGGCGAGGTGCGCTTCGTCGAGCGTGCGGCGGGCGATCGATTCCAATTCATCCTTGCCGATGGGACGCGATTTGTCGAGCCGCGAGGCCACCTCGGCGCAGCGGGCGCGGAGCCCTTCGCGCTGCGCCTTGGTTTCAGGCACAAGTTTGAGATGGCTGGTGTTGCGGCGGCGCGACTTCCGCGACGAGATTGGTTCCGCGGACGGGTCAAGCAGTGTTGGTTCGACGGGTGCTGTTGCCAAAGTCGTGGTGCTCGATCAGCGTGCGGGGGTGGGTTCGGTAAGTAAGGCGGGCCGGCATTCCGCGAACGGGCTCGGGCGAGGCACCGCTCGAGAGAGCGCAGAAACCGTGAAGATCAACGGGTATAGGGCCTCATAATACCACAACTTTGCGAAGTAGAAACCGATCGGTGAACTTTCCAGGTGTTCGCCTGCTTCGACCGCCTTCACGAGCCAGGCAAGTCCTTTTTCCACAATACTTTGCGAAGCGCCCGCCTGCATCGCCCCAAGCAGCGCTTCGATGGCCAAGGCCGTCTCTTCAACGCTTGAGCGGGCCCTCTGAGTCAGGGACGAACCGCCCCAACCTCCATCGGTGTTTTGTGCCTTCGCAAGCCAGTTCAACCCTCGTTGGCCCGCCGGGCAGTCGAGCTGGCCATAATCGCGGTAGGCCATTAGCACACGCGCGGTGCCGTACACCGGATTTGCTTCGCGTGGATGGTGCTGGTTGCCGAACCACAGCGGATGCCAGCTTCCATCTCGCGCTTGCTCACGGGCCAAGAACTCGAATCCGCGCTGAACGGCCATGCTCAACCGCTGCTCCCACACCGCTCGCCCACTTTGTGCCACCGGTGGCGACAGCGGGGGACTAACGCTGGGATACCTGCGCAGCGGGTCGGCCACCCGCGCACGATCGCCATTTGCCAGTGGTGCCGCTTCGCCCGCGGTTACACCGGTCCAGACCGACAACGCCCGCAAAACGTGGGCCGTCAGGTCCGTGCCGCTGCGGTCAAACGGTAATTTGCCCCAGCCGCGGCAAAACGTCGGCCACCCGCCGTTGGAGTTTTGCAGGTCGAGCAGCCAACCCACGCCGACCGCGGCCGCATTATCGAAGCGAGCAAATTCGGCGTCAGTCGTGCTGCTCGCCGCGCGCGAGCGACGCACCGAACCAAGGGCTAAGAGCGCGCCGGCAGTATCGTCGGCGTCAGGCACCGAGCCGCTCAGGTCGCTCCAACCCCAGCCACCCGGGGCCGCGCCCGTGTAAGGGTGGACTTCGCGGCACTGGCAGTTCAAAAGCCATTCGACGCACTCATTGCCAAGCGTCGCGTCGAGTTCCTTCGTGCCGCCAGCGGCCAGCGCTTCGATAGAGAGCGTCGTAACCCAAGTAGCCAGATTCGTATCAATGGGCCACGACCCATCGGCCCGGACCGAACCGACCAGGAAATCGACGCCGCGCCGCGCTACGGGGTGCCGCGATTGGCCGATGCCGGCCAGGCTCATTACTACGAAACTCGTCAAGGGGGTCGCTTCGAGGAACCCACCGCTGGCGGGCTGCAATTCGTCGAGCACCCGCAGGCTCTTGTCGACCGAAAGCCCGCGCACCAGCCGGGCCAGAGGATTGCGCGGCTTGCGGTGGAAAAAACGTGCCTGGCCGATGGCCACCAAGGCGGGAATCGCGTAGCTGACGACCGGCAGGCGAAGAAACCGGTACCACGATTGAGGCAAACACGCCAATTCGAAAGGCAGGGGTGAAACCTCGCGCCACGGTACCAGACCGGCCAACGCGCAATTCGTCAGAATCGGCACGGCGAACGTCTTGTCTTTGCCATAGCGGCGACGCAATCCAGCAATGCCCCCTTGTGACTTGATGTAAGCATCGGCCCGCTCGAGCATGTCAGGCCGGTCGGCCGGTACGCAAGTGAGTTGAAACGCCGCCCGCACGAGCATCGTCGTGGCGATATTCGAAAGACTGCGGTCGGTGTCGCCCCAGCCTCCATCGGGATTCTGGGCACCCGCCAGCCAACCTAGCCCACCGACGATCAACTCGCTGAGCTTTCCGTCATCATTGGCGGCGTGCCGCACGGGACCATCGGTCGCCGGAACTTGGCGGCGCACCAAGGCCAGGGCGCTGACGGCGGTGGCGGTGGAAAGTGCGGAGCTCGAAAGCTCGCCGACCCAATGCCCTTGCGGCCCGCGACGGGCAAGCAAGTCGCGGCGCGCGGCCTGAGCCGCCCTCTGCAATCTGTCCAATTCGACCATGATGGTTCCAAGTGTACGTGGCACCATGGCGCCTGTCGAGCGGTTACCTCCCGAAGATACCACCTCTCTGGTAGGTCTGGCATTCCAGCCTGGTGACCTACTTTCTGCTTTGTCGTGTAACCGTGCGCACCAAGGGACCAGGTGGGATCAGCACGGTTGGTCGGGCGGCTGTTATCGCGGACCCATTGGCGGAATTCGCGGAGCAGGGCGTTCTCAACCATCGCGTCGTACTTAGCCAGGAATGAATCGAGGTTGTATCATGGTTGAGTGAATTATGAACCGCGCTTACACGTCGTTCTCCATCAGCCGGAGATACCCCACAACACGGGCGCCGTCGGCCGTACCTGCGTCGCGGCGGGGGCCAAGCTCTGGCTCGTCCGGCCGCTGGGTTTCCGGGTCGACGATTACTACCTCCGCCGCGCCGGACTCGATTACTGGGAACACCTCCAGTGGGAAGTCGTCGACGACTGGTCTGCGCTCGTTGCGAAGCTGCCGAACCGGCAACCCTATTTCTTCAGCAAGAAGGCCGAACGGAGCTACACTACGGTTCGCTTCCAGGAGGGCGACGTGTTCGTCTTCGGCAACGAGTCGAGCGGGCTTCCGCCGAGCCTGATCGAAGCCAATCGTCAGCGGTTGCTGCGAATTCCGATCCGCTCTGAAGCCCGCAGCTTGAACCTCTCGAATTCGGTCGCCATCACGGTCTTCGAAGCGCTGAGACAGAGAGGTGAGGGGTGGAGTGGTGAGAGGTAGAGTGGTCAGGATTTACCTTCAAGGATCGGTCGAATGGACGCCGGCGAAGAGAGTCGATACAAACTGGATGAATTCGAGCTGTATAGGTCAAGTTCCGAAAGAAGGTCCACTTACTACTCACTACTCACCACTGTACCCCTCACCAGGTTCCCCATGCCTTCCATTCAAGCCACGACACTGACCGATTTCGCAACCGAACTCCTGACCGCCGGCGGCGTGAGCCGCGACGAGGCGCGGCTGGTGGCGGCCAGCCTGGTGGGCGCCAATCTGCGCGGGCACGACTCGCACGGTGTAATGCGGATCCCCTTTTATCTCGACACCGTCACCAAGGGCGAAGTGGTTCCAGGAGCCGAGTTCACGGTGGTCCGTGAGTCGGAAACGACCTTGGTGGCCGACGGCGGCTGGGGTTTTGGCCAGACGCAAGCGCGGCGGCTGATGGAACGATCGATTGCCAAAGGCCGCTCGGCCGGCACTTGCGTGGGAACGCTGATCCACGCGGGCCACATCGGCCGGTTGGGCGAATACTGCGAGCAGGCCGCGGCGGCCGGACTGGTTTCGATGATCATGGTCAACACCCACGGCCATGCCCGCCGTGTCGCCCCGCCCGGTGGCAAGGCGCCGCGGCTGGGCACAAATCCATTGGCATTCGGTGTGCCCCACGGCAACGAGCCGCTGGTGCTCGATTTCGGCACGAGCGCCACGGCTGAGGGAAAGGTTCGGGTCAAGAAGATCGCCGGCCAGAGATGTCCCGACGATTGGCTCTTGGATGCCGAGGGCCGGCCTACAAACGACCCCAACACCCTCTACGCGAACCCTCCCGGCACGATACTTCCTATGGGCGGACCGCAGGCCTACAAGGGCTTTGGGCTGGGGCTGATTGTCGAGATTTTCGCGGGGGCGCTGTCAGGCGGGGTTACGATCCGCGAGAAACCGATCAACCAGAATGGCAACTGCGTGTTCATGCTCGCGCTCGACCCGGAACACCTGGGCGGGGCGTCCCATTTTGCCGCCGAGATCGCCCAGCTCGTCGCTTTCATGCGCGGCTGCCCGCGCGTCGAGGGGTGCGATGCCATCCAGCTCCCGGGCGACCCTGAGCGCCGCGTGCTGGCCCAACGTCAATCCGAGGGAATCCCGCTTGACCAAGGAAACTGGTCGCAGTTGACGGCATTGGCGCAGAAATTGGGGGTCGAAATTCGCGGGTCGACCTGAGCCTTCTGCTCGATTCCCGCCGCTTAGATAGTCATGGCGACATTCCCGGAGGATTCTGGACCCATGACGTTCTCACGGCGTAAATTGACGTTTTTGGTCGCTGCGGTGGGTGTGGTTTTGGCCATCGCGGTACCGATCGGCGTGCGATTCCAGCCCGATTCCTTGGAGAGCGAATACCCCGACGCCCCATTTCAGAAGGTTGCCGCCGACTTTCCTCGGATCATTCCGGTGCAGGAAAGACCCGACCCACTCGATAAAGAGGCTGGTGAGCGGTACCGCGAAGAGCAGAACCGAATCTGGCGCTACATCAGTGACGAAGGCGCGGCCAAGAAGTCCTCGCCGGAAGAACGCGAGGCGCTGGCGGCCGTCTACGACCGGAAGTACGTCCGTGGACGTGAGTTGGCCGAGCAGGTATTGCGCGCCAATCCGCAATCGGTTGCCGCCATGTTCGCCCGCGCCTCGGCGCTCGATTCGGGAGAGGCGAACCCTCCCAAGGCGCTCTACCAGTTTCGCGTGCTAAGGCACCTTCTCGACAGGCGCGGCCGCGAGAACCCCGCCGACGCTGACAGCCGCGAGTGGTATTTGCGCGTGCTCCATTATGAGTACTATGTGCTGACATCGCTGGACCGCGACCGCGAGGCGTTGCGGGTGGTCGAACTGCTGGAGCAAATCTATGAACCGATACCGCAAATGAAGACCTGGCCGCTGTTGCGGCTGAAGCGGTTCGACGAGGCCGAAGCCGCGATTGTGGCAACCGAGCGGACGGGGCGTTGGACCCGCACGGTGAAAAACGACCGGGGCGCACTGGAGTTCCAGCGCCGCCGCCGCGGGCCGTGCTACGACGCGTTCGAACAACTCGCGGCGGCCGAACCGACGGAACCATTATGGTGGAGCAACTTCGGCGAGGCCGCATTGATGGATTTCCGCTTCGACAAGGCCGAACTGGCGTATGTCAATTCGGTCAACGCCGGCGTGCCCAAGTTCCGCGGCACGGCCTACACGTACCTGGCCCGACTCTTCGTGCAGCAATCGCGTTATGGTGAAGCCGTTGATGCCCTGAAAAAAGGTCAATCGCACCGTGCCGTCCGTGAGCCTTCCGACTGGCAATACGACCAGGGGGAAGTCGACCTGGTGCTCACGCGGTTGTTGCTGGCCGTCGGTGAAATAAAACAAGCCGAACGGCTCGCGCGCCGCGCCTTCGACCGCCCGGACCGCGCGGGCAGCTCCACCCAAACCGGAATCGAGCGGACGCTGGCCACGCACCTGACCCTCTGGTCGGTATTGCAAGTGCGGTTGGCGCAATACCGCGAGAATGACCTGACGACCACCTTTGCCGCCAGAGCCGTCGACGACCGGCGGAAAGCCCTGGAATTCGAGGCCTGGACCCTTGAGCGCAAGCTGACGAAACTGCTCGACGACAAGACGCTGGTCGATCTGTTCCGCCCCTACCTGGCTGGGCGCGACGGGGTCGAACCTTGGGTATTGATGGGCTTGATCCGCGCCTTACCGCCGGGCGTGGCCACGGCCGCCGTCGAGCGGACGCGCTCCGCCGAGGATCATCCAGACGCCATGCCCTATTTCGACGCCTTCGCCTCCGAAGCCGCTCTGGCCAGCGGGCGTTTCGAAGAGGCCGCCAACCTGGCTCGCGCCGCGCTGGACAAGTTGCCTATCGAGGCCGAGAAGCTGTTGCGCGCTCGGCTGCAAGCGATTGCCGCCGAAAGCGCCTTTCGTTCCGGCCGCGGCAACGAGTGCGTCAAGTTGCTCGATCCGGTGCTCGACACCTCGCCGGTCGTGTTACGGCTTCTGGACATCGCCCTGCCGGTTCAAATCGACGACGACGGCAGCCCGCCGGCACGTCGGCTGGCCGAACAACTGGCGCGTTCACCCCGGTTACGGCCAGATCCGGCCGGACTGCGGATTCTGATCAAACGTGTCGAGGAGAAGCTCGTATTCGAGATGTTCCGGGTCAACAACGCACGGCAATTCGAAGGCGCCGAATCGATCGATTCCGACGACGAGCAGGCCGCGGTGGCGGCGGCCTACCGCCGCTTTCACGAGCAGTTGATGTCGCCACTGGTGTATCTGAGTCAACTGGCACTCAACGGGCTCGACGGATCGCCGGTCGCGGTGCGAGAGCAGAACGCCATGACGGCGATCATGGATGTGCTGAAACCGAAACAGTGAGTGAAACGTCAGTCCGCCGCCACTAGCTCCAGCTTCGTCTCCGCGACGACGGGCGGTTCCGATTGCGCTGTGGCCCGCACGACCAACGGCATGTTCAACGGACCGATCTCATGGGCGAAACGCAACCGCAACGATGCTCGTTCCTCGCCGGCGGCGAGCACGACCGGCTCGGCACTGATACCGGCAATGTGCGAGGGTACGATCAGCTCTATCCGAACCGGAACCCGCACGGTCGCATCGCGGGCCAGGCTCAAAGCAACCTCAACCTCGCGGTCAGGCCGGGCGACGAGTGAGGCTTCGTCAGGACGTAGCGACAACGGCCCCGGACCGACCAAGGCCACGATCTGCTCGTTCTGGTTCTGCGATGTGAAACTCACCGTGTGCTGGCTGCCGTCGGCGTCGATGATGACGCCCACAGCCATCACGCAAGCCCGGCTGGTCCGTGCCAGCTCCATCCAAGGGGGCAAGTACACCGGATAATCGCATTCGGTTGCACCGGCGGGCACCGTGGTGCTCGAACCGCTGACGCCTTGCAGGTGCCGCATCTGACGATCGGCCATCCGCACCACCAGCGGTCCTTCGTAACCGCCGCGATCGATTTTGTAGTGCCGGCGATAAACGCTGCCGCGGGGAACGAACGTAATGTCGTACCGGCCGACGACCTTGAACGGCGTCGGCATCGACACGGC
>Ga0265331_10000142_pt1 | contig 94479 bp, 77 predicted proteins | sample 41923metaG_FD_202088 | JGI IMG/M metagenome (GOLD analysis project Ga0265331, IMG submission 202088) | Rhizosphere microbial communities from Carex aquatilis grown in University of Washington, Seatle, WA, United States - 4-19-23 metaG | ecosystem: Host-associated > Plants > Roots > Rhizosphere... | reverse complement strand
GTCCGCACAGCGGGAAGCGCATCACGCTCACCGGGGAGGGGTCAATTTTGGACGCCGATTACCCCGGTTTGGGGGTCAAAATTGCACGCCGAAACACATTGTATGGTACGTGTTCTGGTGCGATTGTACAGTAGCGGTACCGATTCCGAGGACTGGAAAGGCGTCATCAGATTGGCACCGATTGAGGGCAGGTCTCCCGAGCTTCGATCCCCAAACACCACCCACCTGCCAGCCAACACCTGCAGAAATGTCAAACGTTCACTGTTCGTTGTCGTGACGCTCTTAGCCGTAGGGTCTGGTGTACTTGGCGCAGCCGGTACGTGAGCCGGAACACCTGCCGCGTTGATCCGAGAGCAACCGACAGCCGGTGTCCGCTCCCGTGAAGACCCCGAAGCTGAAGGACAACAACAAAAGTTGTCCCAAGCGACGATTGTGCGTTGCGAAATCGATCACGCTTTGGAAGGATCAGTTTTGGAAGGATCATCAAGGAACACGCCGCCACACTGCGACAGGACGGCGAACACCAGTATGCGTTTGGGTGCGGCTGGGCTGTGTGGCTACAGCTATGCCTTCGAGATGGATCGTGGTGGGCGGATTGCCTGACTATGCGTCGGGCCACAGTGGGCGCAGCCTTGCCCGTGGTGGAACTTTGGGAAGCAGGAGAAGAGCCAGTGACGTAGCCAGAAGATGGTGCCACAGCGCACGAGCGATCCCTGACACGGGCGCGACGAGATAGCGTGTCATGCCCAAGCGGAGAGGCTGTAGCAGAAAGAGATGAGATAATCTCCTGTGAGTAACCCAATGAGGAACAAACGTGATCGAATCCAATCAACGCAATCAATCACCGACGCCACGGCTCATCCTGCGCCGTCCCTCGGAACTGGCCGCGATCAAGGCGGTCTCCTGGCGCATCGAGGACATTCTACCGGACGGAATGCTGGCATTGCTGCATGCCCAGGACAAGGTCGGAAAGACGCTACTCGCCTGGGAAATGGCGAGAGCAGTGGTTACCGGCACCGAATTCCTCGACACATTCCCCACGACCCAAGGAAAGGTTGTGTTGGTTCTCCTCGACGACCCAACTGAATTGACTCGGGAGAGATGCCACGCTTTCGGACTGAGCGAGAACGAGGACGTGAGACTCGTAACGCCCAATGAGGTCGCTTCGATGTCGGAACCGGGGCGGGTCATCGGCGATCTTGCGACCGTGTGCAGTGCCTTCTCGCCGCAATTGGTCGTGATTGACGCCCTCTACCTTTTCGGCCCAACGGGCAAGGATGCGATGAACGACGTGAGTCGGATGCGCCCGCTCATGACGAAGTTCAACGACCTTGCGCAGTCACTGCAGGCTGCGGTCGTTGTCATTGCCCACGACAAGAAGTCAGGAGAGACGGTTGCAGGCTCGCACGCGATCACAGCGAGCGCGAAGGCACTCCTGCACCTTACGATTTCCGAACGGAACACCCACGAAGCGAGCGAGAGCGGCCAACGAGTTCTGGAGATCAAATCCAAGATGACCCGCCCAGCCCGTCACCTGCTCTCACTCGAAGGGGCTGGAGACTGGCGCTACATCGGACCAGCCGATTCCAACGGCCAGCTGCGGCAAGCGTCGATCCGCGACAGGGTGCTGGAGTTTCTCCACGCAAACCGAGAAGCCTCTTCGACGCAGCTCGCCACGGCACTGCGGGTGCGTAAGGCAGATATCCTTCTCACGGTCGAGGAGTTGGAAGAGCAAGAAGTAATCAAAGTCTGTCCGCGACCAAGGATTGACGGCAAAAAGGGACGACCTGCCAAGGTGTATGTCTGGCTCGACGCAACGATCAACTGAGAGGACAACGGGAACGATAGGATGAAGTGGTCAAGTAAGATTCCTTGGTCCACAGCCCACACACAACACAAAATGCAACAGTGGGTACATACCTATCGTTCCCAATTCTCTCCCTGCCTATCGTTCCCACACAGTGGGCATGGATGGTAGTTGAGACGGGCGCAAGTGTCTCATCTCGGTAGCTGTCCTAGCCAACGTCCATGCCCATTGGTTCCCTCGGGGGTGCGAGCTGATGCCTGACTCATTCCAGTACCGTCAACCTGCCTTTGGAAGCTCACCCACGTCGTCCGGCTTGTACCCGCTGCACCATTCCCCGGTACCGCTGTACGATGTACTGTAAGTACCTGTTAGTACAAGGAGTACGTACCATGTGAAGAGATGATCAATGCGGAGACGGTGTGTTGTAGTGGCTCATCGAGAGCGGGAGAGGAATTGCAAAGGAGACAATGGAGATGAAGGATGCGAGATACGAACAAACTAGCCTGCGCGAAAGGGCAGGAGACTGAGAATTCGTTGGGGCTGGAACCGAACAGTGCTGCCCCTACCCGATGGCCGAGCAGAGAGTGCAAGTGTTGCCGCTGCTGCCGCCGTCAAATGCTGACACCTGAAGACGTGGCATCGGACCTTCAACTGGAGGTCGAATCCGTGAAGCGTGGTAAGCTACGCGAAGACTTGCCGTGGATGGTGCTCGGTGGAGAGCTGCGGATGCACCCCGAGGCGCTTGAACAGCGATTGAGAGTCCTAGGAAGAGTGAGCGATGTCAATCTATCGAGAGCCGAAGTCGAAGAAGTACCGGTACGACTTCATGCACCGGCGACGCCGGTACACGAAGCGGGGGTTCGAGACGAAACGAGCCGCAGCCACAGCCGAACACGACCAAAAGCGCCGACTGCTCGCGGGCGCTACCGACCCATTCCCAACCTTTCATGACTTGGTTGGCGCGTTCCTTAATTCCAGTCAGCGCACCAAGAGCGAAGGTTGGTGCTACCAGTTGGAGGTGAAGCTCAACAAGGGTTTCCCTCGCCTGGCAGACCTGCACCCACGGGAGATCACCCGTGGACACATAGAACCGGTGCTCGACCGCATCGCTCTCGAAAATGGTGCCCGATCATCGAACGAATACCGCAAAATTATCATCTCCGTGTTCCGCTACGCGATGGCGATGCGTGCCGTCGATTACAACCCAGCAGCGGGAATCCCACGAGCACCGGAAGACGCGTCCAATGTGCAACCGGTACCCAAGGCGCATTTGATGCGACTGATGCTCGGGGCAACTGATGGGATGCGACGGCTGATCGTATTCCTCTCCCAGACCGGTGCTCGATTCATCGAAGCAAAGCGTCTTCGGGGCTCTGATGTTGTGGCCGAGCCGCGACCGGTGTGCGTGTTGAGAACTCGAAAGAAGCACGGCGGTGGTGAACGACTAAGGGTACAGCCACTCAACCCACTGGTTCTCGAAACGATCAGCCCGCTCTTGGATGGTGGGGAGCTAGTGTTCCGCAGCCAGAGCGGGGGCGCGTTGGTGTATCGTACCGAACTTGGTAACCTGCACCGTCTCTGTAATCGGCTTGAAATTCCGCATTACGGATTCCACCAGATAAGACATTGGGTGGGTGGTGTGGCTACGAAGGACGGTCGAAGCAAGAAGGCTGTAGCCAAGTTTCTCGGTCAGACTGACACTGGCGCTACCGAGCGCTACATGCACACCGCCGAACCCGAACTCTGGGAAATCGCACAGCGTTTGGAAGCGGAGATTGGTGACCTTTCAGCAGTGGCAGCGCAAGCACCATTCACTGGTGTGAATTCCGGTGTGAATCGCGTTGAGAACGCTGCTGCCGGTGTGAAAAACGGTGTGAATCCATCCGTCGACGGTTGCACTCAGATGCCGCCGGATGTAGGTAAACGCAGCGATTTGCGCTTGGAGAGGTGGCCGAGTGGTCGAAGGCGCACGCCTGCTAAGCGTGTGTGGGGTTAACACTCCACCGAGGGTTCGAATCCCTCCCTCTCCGTTTAAACCCCTTCCGGAGAAATCCAGGGAAGTCCAAAAACCCCCTGTAAATTGGGGGTTTTTCGTTTATGGTGTCCGGCATCTTCCGGTGCCGTCCAAGGGAATCTGCCCCAAGGCCCCGGAGCTGTTGGCCGTGCTGCGCCGCATCGAGAGCCGCGGGGCCTTGGAGACCGCCCACCGGGTGATGCAGAACTGCGGCAGGTGTTGCGCTACGCCGTAGCGACCGGGCGTGCTGAACGGGACCCGTCCACCGATCTCCGCGGCGCCTTGCCGCCGCCAAAGGAAAAGCACCACGCCTCGATCATCGAGCCTAAACGTATTGGGGAGTTGCTGCGCGCGATTGCAGTTCGAGCAGTGCCCCCGCCACGCGCACCCGGTCTGGAAAGCACCGGACAATCGCCCCAACTACGTCGGCGGCTACTTGCTACGGCTGCGGGATTTCAAGTTGCTTGCAAATCCCAAGGACCGTTCCTTCCTTGATTTCGCGGTGGCGCGGCACGCTGGCGATCTTCCGGCCGGTAGGGTTGAGCCAGACCGTGTGCGCGCCGCCCTCGCGGAAGAGGACGCACCCCTGCTGGCGCAGGTGCCGCTCGAGCTCGCGAAGCTTCATCCCTCGGCGAATTCGAGCGGCTCGCGCAGTGCGTTTGGCGACAGGTTCCTTTCCGCCAACTCGCGCTGGCACTCCAGCACCAGCTTGAGCGCATCCAGCAGATTCGCCTTCGCTTCTTTTAGCGTTTCACCCTGTGAAATCGCCGCGGGAACCTCCTCCACAAAGCAAGTGTACCCGCCCTCTTTGGCTGGCTCAAAGACCGCTGTAAGTTTCATGCAATCAGGTTGGCATACCACGCCGCCTTTGCCAACCTGCCGTAAGGCCCCAGGTGAGGTTCGTGTAATCAAATGGTTGTGAATGTAGTTTGATTCCCTCCCTCGCTTCGACCGACGCTCACATGATTGTCTTGCGGATGCGCTCCATTGCGACTGCGAGACGATCGTCCGGGACAGTCAACGAGAAGCGCACGAAGCCCTCGCCGTATTGGCCGTAAGCCGTGCCTGCCGCAACGACGATGTGTGCCTTCTCGAAGAGCAGCGTTGCGAAGTCGATACTCGACATGCTCTTCGGCGTGGGCACCCACAAGTAGAAGGTTCCCCGACTGGGCTGGAAACGAATGCCGATGTCGGCCAGCGTTTCCAGCACCAACGCCCGCCGCCTGGCGTAAATGGCAAGCATGTGGTCGATGTTCTCGGCACAGCTCGACAGCGCGGCAATGCCGGCGAACTGAATGGCATTGAAGACCCCCGAGTCGGTGTTCTCCTTCACTTGCGACATGGCGGCGATCAGGTCTTTGTTCCCGAGCGCCATGCCCAGCCGCCAGCCGGTCATGTTGAACGGCTTCGAGAGGGAGTTGAGCTCGATGCCCACATCCTTGGCCCCGGGAATGGACAGGAAGCTCAGGGGCTTCTCCGTATCGAAGACGACCTCGATGTATGGGTTGTCGTAACAGATCGCGATGTCGTATTGCCGAGCAAACTCGACGAGCTCGCGCAAGAATGCCGGCGTTGCGGTCGCTCCGGTCGGGTTGTTCGGGTAGTTGAGGAACATGGCCGTCGCTTTGCGGGCGATATCGGTGGGAATCTCATTGAGACGCGGCAGATACCCATTCTCCGCTCGGATCGGAACGTTCGCGGGTTCGCCACCAGCCATGAGAATGCTCGCACGATAGGCGGGATATCCTGGGTCGGTCATCAGCACGATGTCCCCGGGGTTGACGCGAGCGAGGACGAAGTGATGACAGCCTTCCTTTGATCCGATGAGTGCCAACACTTCGGTTGCCGGGTCGACGTTCGCCTGATAACGGTCGGCATACCACCCAGCCACCGCCTGTCGGAAGAGCAGCATCCCCTTCTCTTCGTCGGTGGGGTAGCGATGATTCGCGGGGTCGTGCGCTGCGCGTGTGAGTTCCTCGACGACCGGCGCTGGCGTGGGTTCGACCGGATCCCCGATCGCCAGACTGATAACGTCTACACCAGAAGCCCTGGCTTTGGCGATCTTGTTGCGCAGCTCCATGAAGAGATACGGCGGGATTTTCTTCAACCGGTCGGCGGTCCGCATAAACATCTCCTAAGATGGCGAGCGCTGCGAATTGGCTCAGCTACTCGATGACGAATCCCACAAAAGGCCGATAATACCTGCACATCCGAATCGGCCACGCCCCTAGCATCGGGATGAGTCGGCGGCAAGTCGCGCAGCGCTGGGAGGGTCCCGAAGCGCAGAAGTTGTAAAATTTCAAATTTGGAGATAAGAGACCTGCGCAATTCCCTTCGGTGCGACTGGCCAGAGGGTGGTGGGTTTGAAGGTTGACGCTTCCAGGAGACCGCCTGGGAAACAATGTGGCGTCGGCTTGGGGGGAGGTTTAGAGGGCGCATGCCCCATCGGGCATTCATCGGTATAGGTTCAAATCTCGGGGATCGGAAGGCCAACCATCTCGAGGCCGTCGAGCGCATTCAGAAGCTTCCCAATACCCGGATCGTCAAGCAGTCCTCATTGTATGAGAGCGAACCGCTGGGTGACGCCAAGACATGGTTTGTCAATGCGGTGATCGAGATCGAAACCGAAGCCTCCGCCGATGATCTCCTCAAGCGGCTCAAGGCCATTGAGACCACTATGGGCCGCAAGCGAGCACGCGGCAAACGTTGGGGCTCACGCATCATCGATCTCGATATCCTGTTCTTCAATCACGAGATCATCGATAAGCGCACCCTCAAGATTCCGCATCCCGAGCTTCAAAACCGACGCTTCGTGCTCGCTCCCCTGTCCGAGCTGGCACCGCAAATGATCCATCCTAGGCTTACGGCGACGATTTCCGAGTTGCTGGCTGGCCTGAAGGACACCAAGAAGATCCATCTCTTGAGAGCCACCTAGGGCCTGCGGCCGGCGCCGTCTCTCGTGTTGGCAGCTACGGCGCGCCAACACCGATCGGATGATGAGCCCCCCCCATAATTCCGCCGCAGCCGTTGACATTTTGCGGCCATCGGCGTCGCAACGCTGACGAGTGCTACGCCTCAAGTGATGGCGGGCGGCTCTAGCCGCAAAAATCCAAAACAATTCGTTAGACCGGAAGCTAGTGGTATGTTTTCTGCTCAAGCACTGAGGCATGACGGATACACGTCCATTCCCCGTCCCGCTTGGCATCATCCTCGGTCTTCTGGTGTTGATCTCGATGCTCGTCTCGATGCCTGCTTTTCCCGCCACTTACGTCGTCGATCCTGCTGGAAACGACGCGAGCTTAGGGAACAGCAGCGCTCCATGGCGAACGGTGCACCGAGCGGCCGCAGCGGCGACCGCGGGAGACGTGGTAGTCATTCACGCCGGGACCTACGTCGAGTCCGTCTATTTGAGCCACAGCGGCACTGCGGATAACCCGATTGTGTTTTCCGCCGACCCGGGCGCGGTGCTGATGAGTCCGAATCCCACCGCAAGCATGGAGGCGTTCAGCCTTTCCCCAGGCATCGGCTACATCAACCTCCTCGGTATCGAAGCAACCGGCGGGTTCGCTGAGACCGTCTTCCTACGCACCGGCACGCACGATATCACGATCGGCCAGTGCAACCTCTATGGCAACAAGGCTGGCATCATCATGGGCGGCGCGAGCCACATCACCGTCGATCACTGCAGCATCCACGACAACAGTACCCTTGGGATCCGCTTCGCCGCGGGGACTCACGATGTCCTGGTCACCGACACCGACAGCTTCATGAATGGCACCCCTACGGTCTGTAGCTCATCCGTCGACGGGTTTGCGGCCGAAGCGAACACCAGTGCCCTCACCTTCACTCGCGTGCGCGCCTACGGCAACGGCGGCGACGGCTTTGATCTCCAGAGCGACCAGCTGACGCTGAACGATGTAACGAGCAACGGCAACGCCTGTACGGGCATCAAGCTGTACCAAAACGTCGTCGTGCACGGCTGCCTGGTGTTCTCCAACGCTCGCGGAGTGGCCGTGACCTCACTGGCAGGCGGCAGCCTGGCGGACATCGCGCAATGCACGGTTGCCGCCAACGCCGGCGTAGCGCTTGACTTGACCAAGCCGAAGCTCTCGGGGGTGACGTTTGCTGTGCAACTGCACAACAACATCCTGACAAGCGACGTGAAGGTGTTTCAGTATGTCAGCGCCGCGGCCGTGTCTGAAGATCACGATATCGTGTTTCGGCCCACTGCTTATGACCCCGTCATCGCGCAGATCGGTACGTACCGGTTCACCGGCCATGACATCAATACCGGGCTTTGGACGATGCGCACCCATCAGGGCGACGGGACACTTGCAGTGGATCCGCTCTTTGTGGATGCCGCGCATGGAGATTTCCGGGTTGTCGCGACCAGCCCCGCCGTTGGTCGCGGTGCTGCACTGGACGGTGCCGTGCCGCCCATCAACCTTGGCCTCTACCAAGACCCGGTTGGCCCCATCAACCACAGCCCATGGGCGGATGCGGGACGCAATCGCACCGGCCGCATTCGCCGCAACCTCACGTTCGTGGCCACCGGCAGCATCGATCCGGATGGCGACGCACTGTCGTACGCGTGGGATTTCGGTGACGGATCGCCTCTCGCAACCGGATTCACGGTGTCGCACGCGTATGCTGTTGCCGGCACCTATCTCGTAACCCTCACGGCATTCGACGGATTGTCTGCCGGGCAGGCAACGATCCAGACGACGATTCGTTGACTGGTTCCGCGACGCGAGCAGCGGGCCATAGGCTGACGCTCGCCGCAGGTCGCCCGCCGCAGGCGTTGACCGCACGCGCGCGGCGCCTTAGGATCGTGGCGTCGTATGAAGCGCTGGTTCGCCCTCTCTGCAATTGGCCGTGACCGTCCCGGTATCGTCGCCGACCTGGCGGAGCTGATCTACGAGTGCGACTGCAATCTCGAAGATTCCAGCATGACGATCCTCGGCAGCGAATTCGCCGTGTTGCTGTTGTTGACCGGAGAGAGCTCCGGTGCCGAGGACGTTGAGGCTCGCCTCTCGGCAGCGTGCAAGCGGCTGGAGTGGGAGAAGCGCCTCACCGTCTTCTTCCGTCCGTTGGAGGGCGAGCCCCTGGCCTTTGCGGTCTCCCACCACGCCCGCGTCTTCGAGCTGCAAGCCGTCGGTGTCGACAAGGCCGGAATCGTCGCCCGGATCGCGCGTTGTTTGGCGCACCACACGGTCAACATCACCCACATGTCCACCGCCTCACGGCCGGAGCCCGGCACCGGCACGCCGATCTACCACATGCAGATCCGAATGGACGTCCCGCAAGCTGTCGATGAAAGCGTGCTGCGACACGATCTCGACGGCGTTGCCGCCGCCCTCAACATCGACCTGACCTTGCAAGCGACGCCTCGATAGGGCCCGCGGCCGGCTTCCTTGTTGAGCAGCGCTCCCCGTTGGGTTGCAGCGCCCAACGGGAGCAGTCCATAGAAGAGATGCTGGCCGCAGGCCTAGCAACCTGTCGGACTTGGCAGCATGCCGGCGCCGAATCCTGTCCTGAGGCTCCCCGAAGGGGGGAGCGGGCCATAGAAGTGACGCCGGCTGCAGGCCCTGCAAACGCGTGGTTTCGCCACCCGCGTGTCGGTGCTATGAAGAAAGCCGGAGGTTTTTACTATGTTTGGCATCGGCGTCCCCGAGCTTATTGTGATCATGGTCATTGCCTTGATCGTCTTCGGCCCTGGAAAACTTCCCGAGATCGGCGGCGCGCTGGGCCGCGGCATCAGGGATTTCAAGAAGGCCTTCGAAGGTGCAGATGACGAGCTGAAAAAGGTCGCTAGCACCAAGACCGACGGACCGGAACAGCCGCCACAGCAGTCGTAGCCGCGGCCGCAACCTGCCGAGCGCGGCAGTCCTCAACCACCCAATCCTGTCCTGAGTCCTGGCACAGCATGGGAGCCCAGGAAAGGCGCCGGCCTATCCGCGTGGCAGGCCCAACAACCGCTGCGCAATGATGTTGCGCTGCACCTCCGACGTTCCCGAGGCGATGGTGATCGCGCGCGCCATCAGCCAGATATACTGCCAGTGGCCGTCGTTGACCACGCGCGGCGTGCCGCGCCAGAGCTGGGCGTACGCACCTTGTACGCTCAACCCGAAGTCGACGAGCCGCTGTGCCATTTCACTCCCGTGCAGCTTGAGAATGGAGACATCGCTCTGGGGCCGGCCTTGCTCGAGGTCGCTCATCAACTTGATGCCATGCAAGCGCATGATTTCCACTTCGACGAAAAATTGAGCGAACTGCTGGCGCGTGAGGCGGTCCGTACGCTTGCCGTTGGCACGGATCGCTTCCGCGAGCCGCGCCAGGTCGGCTTGACGGCGGACGTTGTCCACCACCAGCAGGGTGCCGCGCTCGTGTCCGAGGGCTGTGAGGATCACCTGCCAGCCCTTGTTCACCTCGCCGACGACACTGTCCGCCGGCACCCGCGCGTTGTCGAGGAAAACTTCGTTGAAGTCCGTGTCCCCGGTGATTTCGCGCAGTGGGCGCACGGTCACCCCCGGCGTGTTGAGCGGTACGATCAGGCAACTGATGCCCTTGTGTTGCGGCGCGTTCGCGTCTGTGCGCACCAGGAACATGCAGTAGTCGGCCTGGTTGGCGTACGTCGTCCACACCTTCTGCCCATTGAGCACCCACTCATCACCTTCGCGCGTCGCGCGCGTGCGCAACGAGGCCAGATCGGAGCCGGCGTTGGGCTCGGAAAATCCCAGGCACCACACCTCCTCGGCGCTGAGCAGCTTGGGGAGATAGCGCTGCTTCAGCTGCGGCGTGCCAAACACCAGCAAGGTCGGTCCGAAGATGCTGATCGAAGGCCCATTGATCAGCGGCGGCGCCTCGGCGCGCGCCAGCTCCTCGTGCACCACGAGGTGGTCGAGGAGCGACGCGTCGCGGCCGCCGTACTCACTCGGAAAGTGTACGGCGATCCAACGCGCACCGTAGAGCCGCCCTTCCCAGTCTTTGAGGAACGCGATGCGCTCGGCCACCGGGCCATGCTCGCGCAGCTGCTTCCAGCGGTTGAGATCTGGCAGGTTGCTTGCGAGCCAGGCCTGGAACTCGCGCCGTGTGTTTTCGATTGTCGGAGATGGAGTAAAGTCCATAGGGAACCTCTATACCTTTCAAGAATCCAAATGCGGGCTTCAAGACGCGGCCCGCAGGGCAGGTCGGAACTGCGGCAGCGTCACCGTGTCGGTGATCGCCTCATACACCACTTCGACGGGCATGCCGACGTGCACTGTTTCGGGCGTACATTCGACGATGTTCGTTGTCACCCGTATGCCTTCGCTCAAATCGATGAGGGCCACGATGTACGGCAGCACATCGCGAAAGGGCAGGTTGTCGTTCTGGTGGATAACCGTGTACGAAAAGACCCGGCCCGTCCCCGCCGCCGCCCGCCATTCGCAGTTGTCGGACCAGCACGCGGGACAAGCGTGACGCGGATAGAAATGATTGCGGCCGCAGTGGTTGCAGTGCCGGAAGAGAAATTTGTGGCGCTGCGCGCCGGCCCAGAACGGCGCGCTTTCGGCGTCGATCACGGGCAGGTACCCCCATGCGGTTGCCTTGTGCGCACTCATCGCCCCAATACCACCGTTCCGCACGCCGACAGATAGCCGCCAATGCCGTTGCACACGGCAACCTGAGCGTCCGGCACCTGCCGGTCGCCGCCCTCGCCGCGTAGTTGGCGCACCGCCTCGATCTGCGAGAGCACGCCGCGCACGCCGGGATGGTTTGCGGCCAGCGCCCCACCGTCCGTATTGGTGGGCAAGGCGCCCCCGGGCGCGAGCGCGCCGCTCTCGACGAACCACCCGCTCTCCCCGCGGCCGCAGAAGCCCATGGCTTCGAGACTCAGCAGCACCATGATCGTGAACGCGTCATACACCTGCAGCACGTCGACGTCCGGCGGCGCGATGCCCGCTTCCTCGAAGGCGCGCCGTGCCGAGTCCTTCGCGACCATCTCCGGCATTTCGGCCCATTGCGACATGTGCAGATGCGACACCGCTTCGCCGGCGCCGAGGACGAAGATCGGTGCGCGGCGTAAATCTCGGGCCCGTTCCTCGGTAGTGAGGATCACCGCGCCGCCGCCGTCGGTGCGCAGACAACAATCCGCGCGTCGCAACGGGTCGGCAATCATCGGTGAACGCAAGGCGTCCTCGACGCGCAGCGGCGTGCCGTGGTGGAAAGCGTTGGGGTTGCGCTGCGCCCACCGGTTCGCCGTGACTGCAACCGCGGCCAGTTGACGGCTGGTCGTGCCGTACTCGTGCATGTGCCGGCGCGCCGCCAGTGCGAATTTGCCGATCAACGTTAGCCCGTACGCCGACTCGAATTGCTGCGGCCCGCGCGGCGCACGCCACGCATCGGGACGCCGTTGCTGCCGGAGATCCGAGCGCGCGCGGCTGCCATGCACGAGCAGCGCCGCGGTGCAGCGCCCGGTCTGCAGCGCCGCAGCGGCGTGGGCCACGAAGATCTCCCACGATGCGCCGCCCAGTTGCGTGCTGTCGATGTGCGCCGGATGCAGTCCGAGGTACTCGGCTAGCTGCAAGGGATGCGTCCAATCGTCTCCGCAACTGAAGAGCCCATCGATGTCGTGCGGCGCCAGCCCCGCATCGGTGAGTGCCGCGTGTGCGGCCTGCTGATGGAGCTGCAACGCGGTCGTGTCGGGCACGTGGCCGCAGGCGGACTCTCCGATACCGACGATGCAGATGCGCTGCGCCACGCTCGTTCACAGGAGAAGCCAAGCGAAGCTCACGCACAGACGTGAAGCCGCAAACAGCGCGAAGAATCAGCGCCCTGCTCGTCACGGCTGCATCTCACGGCGAATGACCCTTCGGAAACCATTTCACTCTGCGGCGTGCGGCCTGCGCTTTTGCGGCTGGGGGTGAGATCTTCCTCGACTATAGACGGCCGGAGATTCAATCAATTGATTGACTCGAATTAGTGGAAGTGGTAGCCGAAGTCAAATTTCGTCCGAGTGAAGCGCGCGAGCCCAGCTCGCACGCACAACTCCCGGAGGTGCAGATGTTATTGCAAGGTAAGGTGGCGGTGGTCACCGGTTCAGGCCGCGGTGTGGGTCGCGGGATCGCGCTGGCGCTGGCGCGCGAAGGCGCGAAGGTGGTCATCAACGACGTCGGCTGCGAGGTCGACGGCCGCGGCTCCGCGGAAGATCCCGCCGCGCAGGTAGTCAAGGAAATCGAAGCACTCGGCAGCAAAGCGGTGCCCAACTACGATTCGGTGGCATCGTTCAGCGGCGCGGAGAATATCGTCAAGACGGCGATCGACAGTTTCGGGCGCATCGACGTGCTCGTCAACAATGCCGGCATCATGCGCGACCGCTCCATTGCGAAGATGACCGAGGAGGACTTCGACGCCGTTCTCGGTGTGCATCTGAAGGGCACGTTCAATTGTGGTCGCCACGCCATCCCGCATATGCGCGAGCAGGGCTATGGCCGCATCATCAACATCACCTCCAGCGCCGGCTTGCGTGGCAATTTTGGTCAAAGCAACTATGGCGCGGCCAAGGCGGGGATCATGGGGCTGACGCTGGTGTGGGCGATCGAGCTCGGCAAATACGGCATCACGGTCAACGCCATGGCGCCTGCCGGCATGACCCGCATGGTCGGCACGATTCCAGGCATGGAAGGCAAGGAGCCGCCACCGGAAATGAATGCCGAGCTGAACGGACCGCTGGTGGCATTCCTTGCTTCCGAAAAGGCCGCACACGTCAACGGCCAGATCTTCGGCCGCCGCGGTTACGGATACACGCTCTTCCAGCAACCCCGGCCGATCGCCATGATGTACAAGCCGGGTGGACTCAGCGCCGCGGAGATCGCCACCAACTTCGACGGCGTGTTTCTCGAGCACCTGCAGCCGATCGGCATCCCGCAGATGCGCAAGGAAGAACCCAAGAAGTGATGAGTGAACAGTGACGAGTGACGAGAGGCCGGCTGTCCCGCTGGCCTCTCACTCATCATTCGTCACTCGTCACTGATCACACCCCAGGTGAATCGTATGGTTGGTATTACTTCACACGGCGCCTACATACCGATGCTGCGCTTGCCGCTGAGCGCGATTAGCGGTGGCGGCCGCAAGGCCACCGGCGGCGGTGGCGAGAAGGCGGTCGCCAATTACGACGAGGACAGCGTTACCATGGCGGTCGCCGCGGCCACCAACTGTCTCGAAGGCATCGATCGTGCGAGCATCGACGGGGTGCTGTTTGCATCGACGTCGTACGCCTACAAGGAGAAGCAGGCGGCCAGCATCGTCGCCAAAGCGCTGGACCTGCGCCGCGACGTAGTGACCGCCGACTTCGCCGACTCCTTGCGCGCCGGGACGACCGCCTTGCGCGCCGGCCTCGACGCGGTGAAAGCCGGCTCGGCGCGCACCGTCCTGGTCGTCGCCAGCGACTGCCGGCTGGCGGCGCCGCGCTCGGCACTCGAACGCAACATCGGCGATGGCGCTGCGGCCTTCCTCATCGGCAGCGACGGCGTCGCGGCGACGTTTGAGCATCACCAGTTCATCGCCGACGAGATCATCGACGTGTGGCGCACCGACGGCCAACCCTACGTGCGCACGTGGGAGGATCGCTTCGTCGTCGAGCACGGCTATGTGAAGAACACGGTCGAGGCCGTAAAGGGCCTGCTGCAGAAGGCCGGGCTGTCGGCGAAGGATTTTGCGAAGGCGGTTCTATACAGCCCCGATGGCCGCAGCTACGCGAGCGTCGCGCGTGCCATTGGCCTCGACGCTAAGACACAGGTGCAGGACCTACTCTTCGGCCGACTCGGTAACACCGGCGCGGCGTTTGTGCCGATGTTGCTGGTGGCTGCCCTCGAAGAGGCGAAGGCCGGGAGCAAGCTCTTGCTGGCGAACTACGGTGACGGCGCCGAGGCCTTCGCCATCACGGTGACCGACCAGATCGACACGTTGCGCCGCAAGCGCGGCATGCAGTGGCATCTCGAACGGCGCGCCGAGCTTGGCGACTACGACAAGTATCTCGCCTTCCGCAACCTGCAGCCGTCCGACGTCGACCGCAAGGCCGGCCAGGGCGTGTCGGCAACGGTGCACTTCCGCGACCGCGACGAGGACATCAGCTTCCACGGCCACAAGTGCCGCCGCTGTGGCACCATGCAGTTCCCGTTTCAGCGGGTTTGTTTCAAGTGCTACGCCAAGGACGAGTTCGACGCGGTACGCTTCTCCGACAAGTACGGCAAGGTGATGTCCTTCACCTTCGACTTCTTCGCCGGCAGCCCGGACCCGCCGCTGATCGTGAACATCATCGAAGTCGACGGCGGCGCGCGCGTCTACATGCAGATGACCGACGCCGCCGCCAAAGAGGTCAAGCTCGAGCTGCCGGTGGAGTTCACGTTTCGCAAGATCCACGAGTACGGCGGCACGCCGAACTATTTTTGGAAGAGCACGCCGGTCCGGTAAGCGGGCACCAGTCAGGACGATGTTGGTCGCGACAACAGGCGGATTGCTTGAGCGCGGCAGACAAGGGTGGGGGCGCTGTGCGTACAGCCGTGTCACACCGTCCCGGCTGTATGCAGCCCTCAATCACTGTCTCGCCGGTGGATGACGAAATCGCAGATCAACAAGCTCGGCGAAAAGCTGCGCAACGCCGTTGACCTGGATACGGAGACACTGTCTGCCTCCAGCAATTCCGCGCGTCCTACGACGAGCCGATGGCAAAAATGCAGACTCTCCTCAGGGAAATGGGGCTCGAAGCGACCTCCAGGCTGAAGACCATCAATACGATCATCGAGAAGCTGCGGCGTGAAAAGACGCGCTTGGCCGAAATGCAGGACATTGCTGGATTACGCATCGTGTTCGAGGTGGATCTGACCAAGCAGGACGCGATCGCGAAGCGGATCGTCGATGCATTCCCAACCGCAAGGGTGATAGACCGGCGGAGGAGCCCGAGCCATGGCTATCGTGCTGTACACGTGATCGCGACGCTCGATGAGCATCCCGTAGAAATCCAGGTGCGCACGCAGCTGCAGGATCTTTGGGCGCAGGCAATGGAGCGGTTGGCCGACGAGGCCGGCCGCGGGGTCCGCTATGGAGGTGCGCCGGAGACACGTGGCGAGGACGTGGAGAGCCTCCTGAACATTTCCCGAGACGTTGCACAGACCGAGGAGACGCTCAAGGAGCTGAATCAGATGGAGAGCCGACTCCCTCCGCCACACCAAGCGGCTCGGATGCAACGCCAACTGCGATTGCATATCGCTCGGATCGAAAGGTTACGGGCGATCCTGCGCGGGTACGAAGACACGATTCGCGCTATGTTGGCGGCGATGATCGCTGGAGGAGGCGCTTCAAAGTGACCCAGTATCTGCTTCGATATCGACGGTCTACCGGTGATCTTCTCCAGTTCGAGGATCTCGGGCCTGATCGTGCTGCCGCAACAGCCCAGCGCTTCGAGTATGAGAAGGCTCACAAGGACGATCCGGATATCGAGGTGGTCCTCCTGACAGCGTCGTCTCCAGAGGCTCTAATGCGAACCCATGCGCGGTATTTCAAGAGCGTGCCCGAGTTGGCTGCGGCGCTGGCGGCCGCTCTACCCGACGGAGGGCGTAGCAAGCAACGGAGTGCAGCAAGGGGACGGTAGATGAAGTCCTGGGCCCTGCCCGCAGGCTCTCTCGATCGTGCTGGCGGTCGCCTGCGCCACGGCGCGTGCCGCGACGATCACCGTCACCACCGCCGTCGATGACCTCAGCCCCAACAACGGCTCCGTCTCACTGCGCGAAGCCATCAACGGTCATCAACGCCGGCAACGACCTGGGTGATCCCGGCATCGCGGCGCAGAATCGCGGCTCGTTCGGCGCGAACGATGCGATCCACTTCAACATCCCGGGAGCCGGCGTGCACACGGTTGATCTGGGCACGGACGCGAGCGCACCGAATATGCAACTGCCGATCGTCACCAGCCCGGTGGTGATCGACGGCTACACGCAACCGGGGGCTGCGCCCAACACCCTCGGCTTAGATGACAACGCTGTGCTTTTGATCGAGATCAACCGCACCGGTGCCGGCTTTCCCGCCGGCACGGGCAACACGATTGCCTTCAACAGCTTTGCCGCCATCAACTTCCTCCCCCCGCCCAACCTTGCGGGCGCCGGGAATGCAATCCTCGGCAATGCCATCTTCTCCAACGGCGGCCTCGGGTCGATCTTGTCGGTGGTATTGAGGACGGGAACGGGGTGACCGCGAATGATCTCGGCGATCCCGACACGGGACCGAACAACCCCCAGAACCATCCGATACTGACCTCCGCCCTCTCCGACGGCGTGACGCTGACCGTTGGCGGCATGTTCAACAGCATGCCGGCGACGACCTATCGCTTGGAATTCTTCAACAACTCCGTCTGCGACCCCTCGGGTTTCGGTGAGGGACAGACCTTCCTTGGCTCGAGCACGCAGGCGGCGGATGCGTCGGGCGACGCCGCAATCAGCGTCCCGATCGGCGCGCCGGCCGGTGGCGGGTTCATTACTGCCACGGCAACCGATCCGTCGGGGAATACGTCCGAGTTCTCGAACTGTATCGCCGTGGTCGGACCGGCGAGCCCGACGCCGACGCCGACGAGCAGCGCGACGTCGACACGCACGTTCACATGCACGTCGACGCCGACCGTCACTGCCGATCCCAGCATCGCCGGCACGCGCACGCCGACCCCAACGCTGACGCACATACCGACGCTGAGCCCAACGGCGACCGGAGGCGCGAGCCCGTCGCCGACTGGGACCCAGACGGCGCCCGGCCCCACCATGACGTCGACCCCGACCCCCACACCGACGCCAATGGCCAGCGGCATGCCCACCATGACGCCGACGCTCGCACCTCTGCCGTGCGTCGGCGACTGCAACCATGACCACGCGGTCACGGTCGATGAGCTGCTCACGATGGTGAACGTCGCGCTCGGCAGCGCTGACGTCTCGACCTGTGTTTCTGGGGATGCCAATCACGACGCCATGATCACCATCGACGAGATTCTCGCTGCGGTGGGCTACGCCCTGGCTGCCTGTCCGGCGTGAGTCGCAGTGCCGGGTTCAGATTTCCGACCAGTGCCGAATATCTGAAACGACCAGACGGTTCACCCAGCCAGTTTCTTCTTGACTGAGTTCACAGGATCACGCTACAGATGGTAGCCGCCACCGTGATTTTGGCGATGGTAGATCGCTTCAAGGGGGAAGCATGTTGACGGCTGACAACATCCTTGAGTATTTGCGCGATGAGCTTCAGGTGAAAACGGACGGGGTCGACTCTGGGACGCTGCTGTTCAGCTCCGGGGTGATCGACTCCTTCGGGCTCGTCCAGATCATCGCTTATGTCGAGGAACGCTGCCGGATCCGCTTCGCTGCCGACGATGTGAACCTCGAGAATCTCGATAGTATCGAGCGCATTCTCTCCCTGGTCGAACGTAGCGCAGGGAGGTGAAGGAGTGCGTTGCATCATAGTGGGCGGCTCCCGTGGCATCGGGCGCGCCATCGCTGCTCGTCTATCTGCTCAGGGCCATGCGGTTGCCTCGATGAGCCGCGCGGATCAGAACCTCGACCTCGGGTGGCCCGACGCGAAGATCCACGAGGCGATGGACGCGGAAGTGGGAAAGCTCGGGGGACTCGACTGGTTGGTGCTCTCCGGCGGCATGGGTGCCTACCTCGGAATGTTCGAGGCCGACTCGGAGCGCGTGGGCAAGCTCATGCAAACCAACTTTCTCGGGCCGCTGCAGGTCTACCGGCGCGCGCTCCCCGCCCTGCTCAAGACGAAGGGGAAAGTGCTGTGGATCGGGTCCACGGTGGTGACGCACGGAGCGCGCGGTCTGGCGGTGTACGCCGCAACGAAGGCGACGGTCGACGGCTTCGTGCGTTCCGAAGCGCGCGGGCTCGCGCGTCACGGTGTCGCCATGAATGTCCTCTCGCCGGGATGGATTGCCACCGAGATGACCGCCGAGATCAAGCCGGAGATTCGGCAGGGTATCATCCGCTCGATCCCGCTGCGCCGCATGGGCGAAGCGGAGGAGGTGGCGGAGATGGCTGTCGGGATTCTTGAAACCTCGCACTTTCTCACCGGTAGCGTGATCGAAATGACCGGGGGAGCCTAGCTCGCGTTTTTTCGATGTTGCGCCAGCGAATTCTCGAAGACGGCACGGCGCAGTCGACGGTGCCCACGGGAATGGCGCGGCTTGCCTCCGAGGTTCGCCTGCGCTGAAGTTGCCGCGCGCTCCAGGTGGGGCTTCCGCCATCCTTCAAGTTCCGAGCCTTCGACGCGCTCAGCGTTCGGACCAGTGGGGGGACGTTGGGTGCGATAGGTGCGGAGGCATCCTGCCGTACACCTTACGCACCCAACGTCCCTCCGGCTGTCCAATAACTTCCGGTCGACAGTCTTCCTATTGGTGGTACGCTTCGCCGGATGACTGACGCCGATGTGATCGTCGTGGGCTTCCGCTGCACTGGTGCGCCACTGGCGCTGGCCCTGCATCGCGCCGGGGTGAAGGTCATCGCGCTCGAGAAGGATGCCTTCTTCAGCGACCAGCCCATGTCGACCCATGCGATCCAGCCCTACGGCATGAAGATGTTCGATCAGCTCGGGCTCGGCGATCTCGTCCGCGCGCTGGCACCGGCCAACCGCGCCTTCCGCTTCCAGGTGGAAGACAGTTACATGCAGCTGGAACTCGACGGCACCGAGTTGGACTCGAGATCGCCGCGACGTTCAAAGCTCGACCCGGCGTTGCAAAGGGCGGTACTTGCCGCCGGTGTCGACGCGCGCGACAGAACTCGCGTCGTCGGTCTGTTGAAGGACGGCGACCGCGTCACCGGTGTGCGCTGTCGGAACGGCAGCGGCGAATTCGCGCTGCGCGCCACACTGGTCGTGGGTGCCGACGGACGCAATTCCACCATCGCCGAAATGGTCGCTGCCCCGGCCTATCTGGAAGCGACCTCGGCGAACGCGCTCTACTGGAGCTACTTCGAACAAACGCCGGTATTTGCAAATGACCCGCGATACGCCTGGGGAGCGTGCATCCACATTGAGGGACAGGAGGCCCGCGCGGTCTTTCAGACCGACTCCGGATTGCTGCTGATGGCGGGAGGCGGACGGCGGGCGCAAGTGGAAGGCTGGCGGCAGGACCCCACCGCGGCACTCTGGGCACACCTGCGCCGCGGCCGGCTCACGGCGCCGCTGCTGGAAGGGACCACGATGGTCGCCAAGCCCATGGGAGTGCTGTCTTTGCGCTTCTTCATGAAGCAGGCGGTCGGCCCGGGTTGGGCACTCGCCGGCGACGCGGGCCTGCACATCGACCCAACCCCGGGTCTCGGAATCAGCGATGCGGTGCGCGATGCGATCGCGCTCGCTGCCGCCATCGTCGACGGCAGTGAGCAGGCGATGCTGCTCTACTGGCGGCGCCGTGACGCGGATTCGCTCGGTCTCTATCACTTCGCCGGCGAGATGGGCTCGGAGACCTATAACAATGCACTCACCCGGATGGCGTTCAAACGCGCGCAAGGTCATCCGGCCATTCTGCTGCGCATGCGTCAAATGATGGCCCGACAGATCCGTCCGCAGGATCTGTTGCCACCCACTACGATGCTCGGCTGGCTCATCGCCGAGAGCTGCTCGGGAAACTTCGCGCCCTGGTCGGCCTTGGGACGCTCACTGAAGTTTGGCAGACAGGTGATACGCCAGCAGGCGGTGCTCGACCGGGCGCTGGCGAAAGCGGAAGGTGGCGACTTGGATGCCAGCATTCCCTCGCTCGGGCAGTAGCGTCGTCATCACACGCAGTGGAAGGACCCCGTACAACCGGCACGCAGTACGATGTTGAATAGAATACCGATCCACAGATTTTCACAGATTGATACAGAAACTCACCGGGGCAGTACACTGAGCAGCTTGTACTCAGCCGTTGCAATTGCGGCAGAGCCAGCGAGCCAGAAAAACACTCTCCAGGATTCAAAAAAGCCGTCCGTGAACTCGCCTCGAAGCGCCGACAACCAACCAGGCTGGAACCAATATCGCAGTGCCTGCAGAAAATCTTCCCATGATCCACATACACTCCACGCCACGGCCGCATAGGTTGGAAGGTTGAGAACCAGCAAACGAACCGAGCAGCGTTGGATGGGCAACTTGCACCGGTAGCTAGTTCGCCATGACAGCCAACTACCCGCAGGCGGGCGGCTTTACCAGTGCGTCATACACTGACTTGACGCAATAGCCCAAGACGAGGAACTCGCCAATCTCTTCGTCGGTGAACTCGATCGCCTGCAGGCGCTCGCGCAGCCACTGCGGAACCTCCGCCACCTGCCGTGGGGTTGCCTGTACAGCAAACAACGTCTGGCGCATTTCTTCCTCATGCTCGGCGGAAGGCGGCTCAACCTCATGCGCCGACAGCAGTTCGCGCAGCACGATCCACATGCGTTCCTTGGCCGTCCCATATTTCTCGCGCGACGGCATGAGCTCAAGGCGCTCCAACAGCCAGATTCCGAAGCTCAACGGATCAGGGTCGGGGACCGCAGGGTCGTTGCCCACTGTCTTTCACCTCTGCGTGCGCGTGTCGCTTGCGCCGCCTCCTCCAGCTGCAGTCATTCTGCCACAACTTCTGATTCGTGGGTATACACGGTCATGGGAGAAAATGTTCACAGACAAACGCAGCGGCTTATGGGTAGAATCGATCGGTGCAAAGCTGCGCCCATTCGTGGATCACTCGGCCGTGTTTGCAGTGCGCCGTGCCCGCGCCAACGTCACGATACGGATCAAGAGCAACAGCGCCAGGACGACCGCGTAGGTCAGCGGCTCGCGCATGTCCTTCTTGACGCGCCAGGTGAAGTGGATCACGCCGAGCACCGGTGCCACGTATGCGAGCCGGTGCAGTCGCTTCCAGCGCGCGAATCCCAGGCGCTTCACGGCCGCGTTGGTCGACGTGACCGCCAGCGGAACTAGCAGCATCAATGCGGTGAACCCGACGTAGATGAAACGTCGCTTGGTGATGTCCGCAAAGATGGCCCGCCAGTCGAAGGTTTGGTCGAGCGCGACATACGTGAGGAAGTGGAGCGACGCATAGACGAACGCGAGTACGCCGAGCATGCGCCGCAAGCGCAACGGCCAGGTCCAACCGAAGAGTGTCTTGAGCGGCGTGCACATCAGCGCCGCGACCAGGAAGATCAGTGCCACCAGGCCGAGCTGGTTGAGCGCCTGCGAAATCGGGTTGGCGCCCAACTCACCGCGCGCACCGCGAACGACGATGGCAATCAGTGGCACCAGCGCGCCGACAAAGACGCCCGGCTTGAGCCATGGGTAGGGCGCTCGACTGCTCATAAAGTTGCGCTGGCTGGGACCTGTGGCTGGCGTCGTTTGAGAAGAAAATGGAAAACCGGAAACCTGAAATGGAAAACCGGAAACCGGCCAACGACTACCGCCGGCGAGTGCCTGATGTCGACATTCGCCGGTTTTTCATTTCCAGTTTCCTGTTTCCAGTTTCCCATTTTCTTCTCGAACGACGCCGGCCGCGGCTCTTAGAAATCACGACGCAGGTCCATGCCGCTATAGAGATCCGCCACCTGCTCGGCGTACCCATTGAACGGCAACGTCGGCCGCCGGCGCAGCTCGCCGATGCGGCGCTCCGTTGCCTGACTCCACCGCGGGTGGTCAACCGCCGGATTCACGTTGGCGTAGAATCCATACTCGCGCGGCGCCGCCAGGTTCCAGGTCGTCGGCGGCTGCGTGTCGGTGAACCGGATCTTGACGATCGATTTGATTCCCTTGAAGCCGTACTTCCATGGCGTTACCAGTCGCAGCGGCGCGCCGTTCTGGTTGGGCAGCGCCTTGCCGTACAGTCCGACCGCCAGAATCGCGAGCGGATGCATCGCCTCGTCCAGGCGCAGCGCCTCTACGTATGGCCAAACGAGCACCGCATCGCGCTGCGCGGGCATCTGCTCCGGGTCGAGCAGCGTCGTGAAGGCGACGTACTTGGCGCGCGCCGTGGGTTCAACCCTTTTGATGAGCGCGGCGAGCGGAAAACCGACCCAGGGGATGACCATCGACCACGCTTCGACGCAGCGCATACGGTAGACCCGTTCTTCGAGCGGGAACCATTGCAGCAGCTGATCGATATCGACGGTCACCGGTTTGGCGACTTCACCGTCAACGCTCACCGTCCAGGGACGCGGCCGCAAGCTGTGGGCGTTGGCCGCCGGATCACCCTTCTCGGTCCCGAACTCGTAGAAGTTGTTGTACGAAATGACCGCATCTTGGGGCGTCAGCGGATCGTCGACGCGGTAGATTCCGCGCTCGGCGATCGCCAGCGTGGACGAGTTTGCGGCGGTATTCGTCGCGGAGCGCTGCGATCGTTCGCTGGCGCGCCGGCCCTGCGTCAGCCAGAGCAAACTCCCGCCGACCCCGGCGCTCGTAGCGGTGAAAAGGACCGCGTTGCGGATGAGCTCGCGGCGCCGCAGATACACGGGCTCCGGGGTGATCTCCGAGCTGGCTGGTGGCTTGCCGAGTCGGTCCATCCTGCTCAGATGATCGCACGGCGGTTATGGTTCCTCGCCGTATGCACTGCGCGCGTTTCCCCGGACGCCTTCTCGGTGGACTCAGTCCAGCGGTGGCCGGCGACGGTGCCACTCGGTCGCCTGCTCGTAGGCGTGGCCGACCTGACAGAGGATCGCCTCGCCGAGCAGTGGGCCCGCGAACTGGATGCCGTGCGGCGCGCCGTCGTCACTGAAGCCGGCAGGAACCGAGAGCGTCGGGTTACCGCTGAAGTTGAACGGTGCAGTAAAGCGCATGAAGGGGGCAATGGCTGGCGAAAATGGGCCGTACGGATCGAGGGCGCCGACGGGCGGCGCTTGCATGAACGCGCCGGGGCATGCGAAGACTTCCACCTGTTCGAAGACGGACTGCAAACGCCGCGCGAAGTTGACACGGAGTTGGTGTGCCCTCGCGTAGTCGACTGCGCTGAGCCCAACACCGTACTCGAGGAACGACCGGAAACTTGTCCCGTAATCGTCGGCGCGTGCTGGGAAGGTTGCCGCGTGCGCGACGGCGGCCTCGGCAGCGCACAGTGGTGCCCAGGCCTCCAACTCCTCGTCGACTGGCGGGAGCGACACTGGTACGACCTGCGCTCCGCCGCGCTGGAGCACATCGAGCGCCGCGTGCAGTGCCGTGATGACGTCGGGATGCACATACGGTCCCCCATTGAAGCGCTCATCGATGCCGATGCGGACGCCACGCACGCCACGGGTCAGCGCCGCGGCGCACTCCGGTACGGGTGCCGCCAGCGCCGTCGGGTCGTTTGGGTCGTGTCCGGCAATCACTTCCAGCACCGCTGCGGCATCGGCGACGCTGCGGGTCATCGGGCCGACGTGATCCAGCGTCATGCCCAGTGGGAAGATGCCGTGCCGGCTCACCCGCCCGTAGGTGGGCTTCAAGCCGACGACGCCGCACCACGCTGCCGGGTGGCGGATCGAGCCGCCGGTGTCGGTGCCGAGCGACGCGAAGCACAAGCCGGCGGCGGTGGCGACGCCTGAGCCGCTCGACGAGCCGCCGGTTTCGCGCCCGGCATCCCACGGGTTGCGCGGTATCGGCAGTGACGGCGAGTACCCCGTCATGGCGAACTCGGTCATGTTCAGCTTGCCGAGGAGCACCGCGCCGGCGGCTTCCAGACGCTGCACTACGGTTGCGTGGTACGGCGGGATCCAGTTCGCCAGAACGCGTGACGCGCACGTCGTCAGGATGCCCTTGGTGAAGCACAAGTCCTTCACGGCGATCGGCACGCCATGCAGCGGGCCGCGGTCGGTGCCCTCGCCGAGCTCACGCTCGGCGACTTTCGCGTGCGCCAGCGCCCGTTCCGGCAGGATCGTGATGTAGCTGCACAGCGCGGTATCGAGACGCTCGATGCGTGCCAGCACGGCGCGGGTCAATTCCACCGATGAGATCTCGCGCCGCCGCAGCCGCCGTGCGATCTCCGTCAGGGGTTCGTAGTGCAGGTCGTTGTCCACGATCGCCTCACTGGTCGTGCTGCGGATGCGGCCCCAGCTTGAGCAGCTCGCGCAAGTGCGGGTTCCCCGCCGGCTGATAGCTGTACAGCAAAGCGCGGCGGTCACCGCCGGAGCGGTTGGGGAGCGAGCGATGCACGAGGAACGGGCCGAAGAACGCCACGCTGCCGGCCGACACTTCGAGTGGCACCAGGCGCGACACATCGAATCGCGCCGGCTCCATTTCAAGACCGCCGAAGCCGGCGATGTCCTTGCGTGGCTGCACGCCCTCGCGATGGCTGCCGGGGACGACTTCGAGACAGCCGTTCTCGCGCGTCGCATCGTCCAGGAAGAGCATGGCCGTGGCGATGCGTGGCGCCAGCGGCGTCACATCCGACCAATACGGGTAGTCCTGATGCAGCACGATCGGCCCGCCCTTGTTGGCGCGCTTGAGATTCAGCTTCTCCGTGAAGAGGGCGATGTCCTCGGCTCCGGCCATATGCCTCGCCGGGTCGACGAAGCGGGCATCGAGGCCCCAATCGCGGAGGGCGTCACTGAGATGCGCGAACAACTCGGCGCCCTGCACGAGCTCCAGCTCATCGGGTTCCCACTTCACGACCGTGCCGAGCGGTTGCTGAATCTCGAACGCATAGCTTCCCGCGGCCAGCTTGGTCTGGCGTTGGATGCGGACAAGCTGCTCGATCAACGCCTCGCAGGCGTCACGGATCGCGTCGATCTCGCCGCCGTTGAACACGTCGCGGCGCAGGACGAATCCGTGGTCTTGCAAGCTCTGTCTCTCTCCCGCATCGAGACGCCAGCTCTTGCCCATTGTGCATTCCCCTCCGAGTCACTTATCGTAGGCACATGCCGCATCGAGAAGCCAGCGAAGGCGACGCCCCGGCGCGTGGCGATCTCGACTTCAAGTCGCTCGCCAACGTGTACGATCCCTTCCCGGTCTTCCGCTGGCTGCGCGAGCATGAGCCGGTGCACTGGAGCCGCGGCTTAAACGGCTGGGCGGTGACCCGGTACGCCGACGTCCTCGAGATCTTCAGTGAGCCGATCCGCTTTTCCTCCGACCGATTTCGCAAGGTCGACGAGAAGTATGCCAGTCAGCGGCCGGCGGTAAAGGCCGTGGGCGAGATCCTGGCCGACTGGTTGGTGTTTCGCGACCCACCCGATCATACGCGCCTGCGCAGTCTGCTGCAGAAGTCGTTCACGCCGACGCACCTCGACAAGAGCCGCGCCCGCATCCAAGCAACCGTCGACGGCTTGCTCGATCTCGTCGCCGAACGCGAGGATATCGACTTCATCCGCGAAATCGCCTTCCCTTTGCCGGCGACCGTGATTGCCGTCCTCTTGGGAGCGCCGACGGAGGATATTGAGGCAATCAAGGAATGGTCCGATCTGCTGGCGGCATACCTCGGCGGCGTAGTCGGCGGCCAGGACAATTTCGGCGCGGCGCGCGACGGTGTCTTGCAACTCGCGGACTACTTTCGCGTCCTCCTGCGGAAGCGGCAGCAGAGTCCGGGCGACGATCTGATGACCTTGATGCTGCGCGCGCAGGACGGCGCCGATCGGTTGAGTCTCGACGAAGTCGTCGCGAACTGCGTCCTCCTGCTCTTCGCCGGCCATGAGACGACGACCAACCTGCTAGGCAACGGGCTCTTCCATCTGCTTCATAATCCCGATCAGGTGCAGATTCTGCGCGGTTCTCCGGAGACGGTACCCGACGCGGTGGAGGAGCTCCTGCGTTACGACCCACCGGTGCCGGCGACAATCAAAGTAGCAACCGAGGATGTGGAATGGCACGGCAACATCATCCGGCGCGGTGACATGGTGCTGCCGTTCATGTCGGCGGCGAACCGCGATCCGCGCCAGTTTCCCGCGCCCGATGCGCTCGACGTGCGGCGCGAGCCGAACCGTCACCTGGCGTTCGCCTATGGCATCCACTTCTGCCTCGGCGCGCCGCTTGCCCGCCTGGAAGGCCAGCTGACTTTCGAAACCCTGCTGCGGCGTTTCCCGAGACTGGCATTGACGGCAACCGCGCCGCGGTGGAAGCCGATGCTCTTCCTGCGCGGCCTGGAGTCGCTGCCGATCGCGTGGCGTGGAGATGGATGAACATCGACGAGACAGAAAATCACGAAAACACGAAAGAACGAAAACACGAAAGAAGAGGGCTGCCCTTTCGTTTTTTCGAGGTTTCGTGATTTTCTTCGTGCTGAGCATTCTCTCGGCACACGAGGCTTTCCAAGGAGACGAGAATGAAGGCTGCCGTGATGCGCGCGCTGCGGGCGCCGCTCGAGATCGAGGAGATTGCGATCAGCACGCCGGGGCCGCACGAGGTGCTGGTGCGGACGGTGGCGTGCGGCGTCTGTCACAGTGATCTGCACATTGTCGAGGGCGCGTTGCCCAACCCGTTACCGGTGGTGTTGGGACACGAGCCGGCGGGAATCGTCGAAGCCGTGGGCACGGAGGTCGATCTCTTTGTCCCTGGAGATCACGTCATCGGCTGTCTGTCGGTGTTCTGCGGCCACTGTGAGTACTGCGTCTCCGGACGTCCGAATCTCTGCGGCGGCGAGTCGACCATGCGCGGCCCGGGTGAAGCATCGCGGCTCTCGAAGGACGGCGAGCCGATTGCGCAGTTCGCACATTTGAGCGCCTTCGCCGAACGGATGTTGGTGCATGAGAACGCGCTGGTGAAGATCCGCACGGACATGCCTTTGGATCGCGCCGCGCTGATCGGGTGCGGCGTGACCACCGGGCTTGGGGCCGCGTTGAACACTGCCCGCGTGCGTGCCGGCGCCACCGCGGCGGTGATCGGCTGCGGCGGTGTCGGGCTGGCGATCATCCAAGGCTGCCGCATTGCCGGCGCCGGGCGGATCATCGCGGTGGACACGCAAGACTGGAAGCTTGACCTTGCCCGGCAGCTCGGCGCAACGGATGGCGTGAACGGCTGCGTGGGCAATCCCGTCGCGCAGGTCGTTGAGTTGACCGCCGGTGGCGTCGACTATGCCTTCGAGGCGATCGGCTTGCCCGCCACGGTGCGGCAGGCGGTGCGCATGACCCGCAAAGGCGGCACGACCGTCTTGGTCGGCGTTGTCCCCGCGGGGACCAACGTCGAGCTGCCCGGCGCGGATATCACCTTGCGCGAGAAGTCGATCTTGGGATGCATGATGGGCTCAAACCGCTTCCGCATCGACATGCCGCGGTACGTGGATCTCTATCTGCGCGGCCAGTTGAAGCTCGACGAAATGATCTGGGCTCGCATCCCGCTGGAGGGAATCAACCAGGCCTTGGACGCGCTGCGCCGAGGCACCGCGGCGCGCAGCGTGGTAATGTTCGAGTAGGGCTTTTCACATTGCGCGTTTGAAATCCGCCCGCCCGCCGGCCTATCTTGGGCCCATGCCATACCGACAAGCCAACGCAGATGACATCGCCTTCTTCCGAGAGCACGGATGGATCGTCATCGAGAACGCGATCGACGCGAGTGAGCTCGCCGAGGTCCACGCACGCTGCGAGGTGATCCTCGAGAAGAAGCACCATCTCGCCTTCGACTGGGCGTGGGAGAAAGGCAAGCAGCGCGAGTTCAAGATCGTGCAGAGCAGCGCCTCGATGGTCTGGCCGGAAATCAGGGATACCCGCTTCCGGCCGTGGATGGTGGCGTTTGCCTCGGCGCTCATGCAACGCGAGGTGGAGTTTTGGTACGACCAGTTCTTGGCCAAACCGCCGCGCGACGGCGCGCAGACGTACTGGCATCAGGACGAGGGCTACTGGGGCCGCAACCTGGACGATCAAGGCATCACCTGCTGGATGCCGCTGCACGACGTCGACGAGCGCAACGGCTGCATGCATTTCATCGATCGTGGCCATCGTGACGGGGTCCTCGCGCACCGCCAGCCGGAGCACGTGCAAAGTGATCTGCTCTTCTGCGAGCCGGACCTGTCGCGCGTGCGTGCCTGTCCGATCGCTGCGGGCAGCGTGACCTTCCACCACGGCAAGACGCCGCACATGACGCCACCCAATGTCAGCGACGGGTGGCGGCGCGCGGTGACGACGCACATGCAGACCGTCGGCTCGCTCGGCGAAGGCGATCACTACCCGTGGAAGGTGTACGTCAATCAGATCACCGGCGAACGCACCAAGCCAGCCACGCGGTAAGTGTGCACCTGCCCCTCCAATGACGTGCATCGACGAACCCTGTGGAATGCGCCGCGACGGCACCCCCTAGCGACCCAACGGGGAGCGGCCCATAGAAAGGACGCCGGCCGCAGGCCCGTTGCGAGACTCCGGCGACTTCCTCTAGAATCGCGCGCTTCGGCAAGACAACGTGCGTCTGGAGACGCGTTTGTGTGGGAGGACTGGGAAGCATGGCGAACTTTGTGCGCGTGGCAGCGAAATCCGACATTCCAGCCGGCCAGGGCCGGGCGTTTGATGTGGAAGGCAAGCAGATTGCCGTGTTCAATAGCGGCGGCAGCTTCTACGCCATCGACAATACCTGCAAGCATCAGGGTGGCCCCCTGGGCGAAGGCGAGTTGGAGGGCACGACGGTGGTCTGTCCATGGCACGGCTGGACCTACGACATCACCACCGGCGTGTCGCCCGACGACCCCGACTGCGCCGTCGAGCGCTACGAGGTGCGCGTGGAGGGCGAGGATGTGATGGTTGGGGTCTGAAGGGCTCATGCGAAGGTCTCGAGCCGCATGAAGCAGCAAATGGAGAACCGGGAACGGGGAACTGAGAATGGAGAACGGGCCAATTGGTCTGGCAGTCCATTGACCGGTTCTGAATTCTCGCTTCTCCATTCCCAGTTTTCCATTTCTCTTCCGTGTCTGTGTGCGGCTCTGCCGACGTAGGTTCTAACGTCTCCCGTTTTCACAGCCATGGACCGCCACCACATCGGCCAGCTCCTCTTCGTCGGCATCCCGGGCCCAACGTTGGAACCGGCGACGCGACAGACCCTCGAAGCGCTGCACGTCGGCGCGGTCATTCTGTTCCGCCGCAATGTCGGTACACCCGGCGAGATTGCGGCGCTGACCGGGCAGCTGCATGCGCTGTCGTCGCGTCCACTGGTGGCGATTGATCACGAAGGCGGACGTGTGATGCGGTTGGGTGCGCCGTTTACGCAGTTCCCACCGGCGGCGGCGATTGGGCGGACGGGAGATGCTCGGATCGCCTACCGCGTCGGGAAGGCCATGGCACTGGAGCTGGCCAGTGTGGGCATCGACATGAGCTTCGCGCCGGTGCTCGACGTCCACTCCAATCCGGCGAACCCGGTCATCGGCGATCGCTCCTATGCCGCGGATCCGGCGTTGGTGGGTGAGATGGGCATCGCGATGATGCGCGGTCTGCTCGACGGCGGTGTGATTCCGTGCGGCAAACACTTTCCGGGGCACGGTGACACGCAGAGCGACTCGCATGTGGAGCTGCCCATCGTGCGCCGCAGCCGCGAGGAGCTGGCGCGCATCGAGCTGGCGCCGTTCCGCGCCGCCATTGCCACGGCCATCCCGATGCTGATGACCGCGCACGTGCTGTACCCGGCGCTCGACCCCGACCATCCCGCCACCTTGTCGCGCGCCATTCTCACCGATCTGCTGCGCCATGAGCTCGGTTTCGCCGGAGTGATTGCCAGCGACGATTTGGAGATGCGCGCCATTGCCGACCACCAATCGATGAGCGATGCCGCGGTTGCCACACTGCTCGCCGGCGCCGACGCGTTGCTGGTGTGTCAGGGGCTGAGCCGTGCCGAGGAAGCGTTCACGGGAATCGCGCGAGCCGTCGACGACGGTGCCCTCCCCGCCGCGACCCTGGCTGCTGCCGCGAACCGCGTTGCACGGCTGCGCGAGCTCGCGCCCCACAGCACTCCGAGTGTCTGCGAGCTACCCAATGCAGAGCATCAGGATCTGGTGGCGCAGATTCTAAGCGCTAAAACGTAAGACGTCAGCGGACCGTTGCGATTTACGTTTTGGCTCCCACCGTGTGCCGTCGGGGCGCGCTCCGTGTCCCCAACACCAGGCGCCGCAAGCTGGTGCGAAACGGCGCCCGTGCGATGCCGCGCTCGGTGATGATCGCGGTAACCAGTTGATGGGGCGTGACATCGAACGCCGGGTTGGCAACTCCGATGCCGGACGGCGCGAGTTGGCGATCGCCGATGTGCGTGATCTCACGCGCGGCGCGGCTCTCGATCGGAATGGCGTCTCCTCCCGCGCACGCCAGGTCGACGGTGGAGAGCGGCGCCGCAACGAAGAACGGAATCCCGTGACGCTTGGCAAGTACCGCGTGCGTGTAGGTGCCGATCTTGTTCGCGACGTCGCCGTTGGCGGCGATACGATCGGCGCCGACGACCACGCACGAAATGTCGCCGATCTTCATGAAGTGGCCGGCCATGCTGTCGGTGATCAGCGTTGCCGGGATATGCTCCTTCTTCAGCTCCCACGCCGTGAGCCGCGCGCCTTGCAGGAATGGGCGGGTTTCGGTGGCCATTACGGAGATGTGTTTGCCGGCCTCCTTGGCGGCGCGGATGACGCCCAGAGCCGTGCCGTAGCCGGCGGTGGCCAGCGCGCCGGCATTGCAGTGGGTGAGGATCTGCGCCCCGGCCGGAATCAGCGTGGCGCCATGCTTGCCGAGTGCGCGGTTGGCGGCAATGTCTTCGCGATGAATCGCCAGTGCCTCCTTCAGTAAGCCACTGCGAATGTCAGCGGGGGCGTCCTGTCGCAGCTGTGCAAACCGGCGCCGCATGCGCTCGATCGCCCAGAACAAATTGATCGCCGTCGGACGCGTCGCCGCGAATGTCGTGCAGATGTGCTCGAAGCTGCGCGCCGGATTGCCACGCGCGCGCTGCACACCCAGCGCAATCCCGAGCGCCGCCGCTACGCCGATGGCTGGCGCGCCGCGGATGACCATGTCCTTGATGCCGCGCGCTACCTCGCGATAGTCGCGATAGACGCGATACACCTCTTGCGTCGGCAACAAGCGCTGATCGATCATCACCACCGTGCCGTTGTGCCACTCGACGGTTCGAATCATTATGCGTTCCCCCGCCGACGATAGATACGAGGGCGGTTCGATGCGGTCAAGACAGAACAACGCGGCACGGCAATCCGCGGCGAGACACTGCAGTCGGTCAGTTCAACCGCGAAGCTTGGCTTCGCTACTCCAGAACGCCAATTGGGAGTGGCGAAGCCATGCTTCGCCAAGGTCATTTGCCGGCAAAAAGCCGAGCTCGCCGAAACCAAGCCCGTTGCAATCGCTCGCTGACCATGAGAGAACAGAAAGCGAAAGTAGCGCATGAAACCTTCAACGCCACTCTCCGGCCGCGGCACGACCCAAGAGCCCGAGAACCGCTACGAACGGCTACACATCGAGCCGGATCCCGAGGTCGAAGGCGGCTCGCCGCTGCCGACGCTTTTCTATCGCGACACGAGCCGCAGTGCGCTCGCCGAAAACGAGAGCCCCGACGTCGGCTTTCGTTTCAGTCTCAACCCCTATCGCGGCTGTGAGCACGGGTGCATCTACTGCTACGCGCGGCCGACCCACGAATATCTCAGCTTCAACGCCGGGCTCGATTTCGAGCGGCGCATCATGGTGAAGCATGACGCGCCGGAGCTCCTGCGCCGAACGTTCCTGTCGCCGCGCTGGCATCCCGAAATGATCGCGCTCTCCGGCAACACCGATTGCTATCAACCGGTTGAGCGGCGGCTGCGCCTGACGCGCCGCTGCCTCGAGGTCTTTTGCGAGTTCCGCAATCCCGTCGGGATCATCACCAAGAGCGCGCTGGTGGCGCGCGATGCAGACCTGCTGGCGGATCTCGGAGCGCACGACGCGGCGCGGGTGTTCGTCTCGGTCACGAGTCTGGACGGCGGGCTGGCGCGGCGCATGGAGCCGCGCGCGGCGCAGCCGGAGCGCCGCCTCGAGGCGATCCGCGCCCTGAGTGCGGCCGGCGTTCCGGTGGGGGTGATGATCGCGCCGGTCATTCCGGGGCTGAACGACGAAGAGATCCCACGCATTCTGCGCGCCGCGGCCGCTGCCGGGGCGCGCAGTGCGTCGTGGGTGTTGCTGCGCTTGCCGAAACCGGTTGATGCGCTGTTTAGCGAGTGGCTGGGGCAGCATTTTCCGGAGCGTCGCATGCGCGTGCTCGGCCGTATCCGCGAATGCCGCGGCGGCAATTTGTACGATCCGCGTTTTGGAACGCGCATGCGTGGCGCCGGTGTGTACGCGGAGCAGATCCGCGCGTTGTTCACCACCACGGCGCGGCGATGTGGGCTCGATCAGCCGCTGCCGCCGGCGAACAGCGGGGCGTTCCGCCGGCCGCCAGCGAGCGGCGACCAGCTGCGCCTCTGCTGACTGCATCAGATCTCACGTCTTGCAATTGATCGTTACGTTCATTCGCAAGCCGCGAGCGCCGCAAGGATGCGCTCCGGAGGGAGCCGATGAGTGCAAAACCGCTCGGGACCGCAGCGTACGCAGCTCTCCGGAGCGCGCAGTATCCGCAACCTCGGACTGCGCGGCGCCCACACGGCGGGATCCGTCGGACCGAAGAGCACGACACCGGGCGCGCCGACGATTCCTGCAAGATGGCTGATGCCGGAATCATTGCCGAGATAGAGCCGGCAACGCCAAAGCAGCGCCGCCACCTGGGGGAGCGAAGCGTCATCGACTACGACGGCGTCGGCAATCGGCGCCGGTGGCCGCTCCATTTCGGCAGGGCCCAGCGGTACCACGACCGCGCCGCGGTGTTGCCGGCGCCACTGGCGCGCCACCACGTCGAAGCCTTCCCAGTTCTTCTCGCGGGCACCGCTGCCTGGGTGCATGACGATGAAGCCGCGTTCGCTGAGTCCGTGCAGGTTGGCGAAATCGCGGAACCAGAGCGGATCGTCCGCGATGATCGACTGATCCAACAGGTAGGGTGCCAAGACAGCGCAGCGCGCGTAGTAGTCGACGGCATGCTCATCAGGCCGCATACCCCGGAACGGATAGACATTGACGTCGCCCTCGGACGCACGTGCGAGGCGGCGCGCGAAGTTGGTGTCGCCGAAGCCGGTCCATGAGTAGATGTGCGTGAAACCGTGACAGAGCGCTACCGTCTCCGGCATCAGGCTGGAGCTCGTCGAGAACAGATCCGCAAGCTCGCGCCGATGGATCGATATCTTGATGGTATCGCTCAAGCTGACCAGCTCGAGGAAAGCGGGCTGGGCAACCAGACACATACGCCCCGCATGCGTGCGGCGTAGCGCGGCCAACGTTGGTAGAAAGCAAAGACAGTCACCGAGGGCGCCGGGAAACAACACGAGCGCGCTATCGGCTGCTTTCAACATGCGGGCGGTTCCAATGGAAATTGACTTGCAGGTACCCCGCCGATATGTTGACCACACTCAGTCGCCAGTGCAACCACAGATGCCGCGCGCCGCGAAATCCTGCCTCGATCTCATCGGCAACACGCCCGTCGTTCGCTTGAACCGGCTTCCCGGACCGAACGACGCCGAGGTGTGGGGCAAGCTCGAGTCGATGAATCCCGGCGGCAGCGTCAAAGATCGGATCTGCCTCAGTATGATCGAGGCGGCGGAGCGCGCCGGCCGGCTCCATCCGGGCGATACGATCATCGAGCCGACGAGCGGCAACACCGGCATCGGGTTGGCCCTGGTGGCGGCGATCAAGGGCTACAAGCTCGTACTGACGATGCCCGACACCATGAGTGAAGAGCGTCGCAGTCTGCTCATGGCCTACGGCGCCACCCTGGTGCTGACGCCGGACACCAAGGGCATGCACGGCGCGATTCACAAAGCCGAAGAGCTGTTGGCGGAACATCCCGAGTACTTCATGCCGCAACAGTTCCGCAATCCGGCCAATCCGGAGATCCACCGGCAAACTACCGCCCAGGAATTGCTGCGCCAGTTCGAACGTATCGACGCGTTCGTCGCCGGCGTAGGGACGGGTGGGACGATCACCGGCGTCGGCCAGGTGCTGCGCAAGCAAATGCCCGGGGTGAAGATCTATGCCGTGGAGCCGGCGAATTCTCCGGTGCTGTCGGGCGGCGAGCCGGGATTTCACCGGATACAGGGCATCGGCGCCGGCTTCGTGCCGGAGAACCTGGACGTGTCGGTGTACGATGGCGTGTTGGAGATCACCGACGAGGAGGCTACCGACTACACGCGGCGCCTGGCGCGCGAAGAAGGCATCCTCGTCGGCATTTCGGCCGGCGCCAACACCTGCGCGGCGTTGCGGGTGGCGCGCCAGCTCGGCACAGGCAAGGTGGTGGTGACCGTGTTCTGCGATACCGGCGAACGCTACCTGACGACCGAGGTCTTCCAGGCCGAGGGGATTTGATGTCGGCAAAGCTCGCGCACCTGCGCGCCGGCTTGCGCGGCATGGGGCGAGTGCTCGTGGCGTTTTCCGGCGGCGTCGATTCCACGTTCCTGCTGAAGGTTGCTGTCGACGAGCTGCAGGACAACGTCGTCGCCCTGACCACGCGTTCGCCGACGGCGGTGGACGAAGACTTCGAGCTTGCCGTACGCCTGGCGCAGCAGTTTGGCGTGCAGCACGTCGTCATCGACGCGGATGAGCTGGAGATCCCGGGATACGCGGCGAATCCGGTAAATCGCTGTTATTTCTGCAAGCACAATCTGTACGACATTTGTATCGCAGAAGCCGCGAAGCTCGGCATCACGCACATCGTCGACGGCGCCAACCTCGACGACCTCGGCGACTACCGTCCGGGACTGACGGCGGCGACCGAGCAGCAGATCCGCCACCCTTTGGTGGATGCGCAGCTCGGCAAGCGCGACATCCGCGAGCTGAGTCGGGCCTGCGGGTTGCCGACGTGGGACAAGCCGTCAAGCCCGTGCTTGTCGTCGCGTTTTCCGTATGGGACGGCGATTACCACCGAAGGCCTGGCACGCGTCGCCGCGGGCGAGCGCGTGCTGCGCCGTCTGGGATTCGGCGAATGCCGGGTGCGCTACCACGACACGATTGCCCGCATCGAGGTGCCAGCCGAGCTCCTGCCGCGGCTCGTAGCTCCCGAGGTGCGCACCGAGCTGGTGCGCGAGCTGCGCCAGCTCGGCTTTCTCTACGTCACGGTGGATCTACAAGGGTTTCGCAGCGGCAGCTTGAACGAAGCGCTTGCTGGCATCGGTACGACGGAAAGCGACGCCAGGCTCCCTCAGGGTGGTGTTAGTTCTGGGAGCGCACCACCACGCGCCCGATGACGGTGAACGCCTCTGCCGCCGCCTCGCGGATCTGTGATCCGCGCAGCCGCGCCAGGGCCCGCACCACCTCGCTATCGAGGTACGGCCGTCCGCCGAAGTCTTGTGAACGGTAGTGCGCGACCATGCGCACCTTGGCCTCGACCTCGCGCGCGGAAAGCGCCACGTAGACTTGTGGCACGAAGCCGGCCACGTCGTTGTTCGGGAATTCGCCGCCGACGAGCGTGGTGTGCGCCTTGAACACGCGCGCCGCTTCCTCCGCAACTTGGCGATGGTCCTGATTGGTGTCCGTCGAGGCATGGGTAACCACCATGTCGTAGTCACCACGCAGTGCTTCCATGGCTGCGTAGAGCGTGGCACGCTCCGATTGGAAGGCGCCGTGACAGGCGGGCAACATGGGCCCGGAGTGATCACGGATATCGGTGCCGGACTCGGCACGCAGCCACGCCAGGTTTTCGGAGAACTCGCCGCGCGCCCGGTTCGCCGCGGGCTCGTCGAGCACACCGCGGTGGTCGCTGAAGACGAGGACGCCAACCTGCCGCCCGGAAAAGCAGGCACGAGCGAGCAACCCGCCGGCACACAGCTCGATGTCGTCGCAATGAGCGCCGATGAAGAGCACGCGCGGCCCCAGATTCACACCGGCTCCCGCTTGATGTGGCCGGCGGCATGCATCCAGCGCGCTGCCAAATGGAGCCCGTCGGCGAGCGGCGTCGAGGGCAGCCAACCGTATAATGTTTGCAAGCGTTCCACCGAGGCGTACCGCCGCACGACGCGGTCCCAGGCGCGCGGCTCCTCGAAGCTCATCCGGCTTTCCGCCAGATCGAAGAGCCGCAGGATCTGGCGTGCCAGCTCGACGATTGGGGTCTCTTGCCCGCTGCCGACATTGACCACCTGGCCCAGCGCGCGTGGCGCATCCAGGAGCACCCGCACCACGTCATCAACGTAGGTGAAATCACGGGTCGCCGTGCGGCCGAAGATGTGGATACGCCCGTCGACACGGTCGAGCGCCCGCATCATGTTCGGCACCGCATTGCGGTAGCGGCCGGGCGGATCCCCCGGGCCGTAGACGTTGAACAGACGGAAGATGGCGTAGGCAAGTCCTGAGGAGCGCACGTAGGCTTCACCAACCTGCTTGCTGATTGCATACGGCGTGTATGGCCGGGTCGGGCCGTCTTCCTCGAACGGCACCGGCACGTCACCGTACGACGACGACGAGCCGGAATAGATGAAGAGGCCGCAGCCAACCCGCCGCGCCATGGCAAGCACGTTCAACGTTCCCTCAATGTTCGAGCGCATGTCGATCGCCGGATATTCCATCGACAGCTCGTTCGCGAACGAGGCGGCGAGGTGATAGACGCGGTCGAACGGTCCTGGCCCGACACGTTCGAGATCCTCGGAGAGGCGGATGTCGGCGTGGATGAACTCGATCTGGCCCGCAACGTCGTCGATCAGCCGCAGCGACCAGCTGGTCGCGAGGTTGTCAACGACGACCACGTGATGGCCGCGCTCGACCAGCGCGCGAACCAGATTGGAGCCGATGAAGCCGGCGCCGCCGGTGACGATGGCGCGCATCGAGCCCGCTGCATTCGAGTGTGGACATGATGACATTCTGCGTGTTATACCAAGCCCATTCGATCATGGCTATCGCGACGCTGATCCGGCCGCCGAGCGTGGTGGCGCGTTACGCGTTGACGCTCAACGGAACGCCGCCGCTCTCTCTGGCCTATCTTGCGGGTGGGCTGACGGCTGCGGGCCACGACGTGCAGGTGATCGATGCCGTCGGCGAGGCCTTGGAGGCGATGCATCCGGGCTATCGGCCGGACATCGTCATCAATGGGCTCTCGGTTGCGGAAATCGTCACGCGCATTCGACCGGACACGCAGTTCGTCGGCATCTCATGTCTCTTCTCACATGAATGGCCCGTCATCCGTGAGCTCATCGCGGCGATCGCGCGCCGCTTGCCGTTGGTGCCCATTGTCCTCGGTGGCGAACATGCCAGCGCCCTCCCGGAGCTGTGCTTGGATGAGGCGCCCGCGCTCCAGGCCTGCGCGCTCGGCGAGGGGGAGGAAACGGTCGTCGAGCTCCTCGATGCGTGTCTCGGCAAGCGTGCGCTTGCCACCGTCGCCGGAATTGTTTTTCGGACGCACGAAGGGCCACACCGAACGGACGCACGCCGCCGCATCCTCGACGTCGATCGCCTTCCCGCGCCGCGCTGGGACCTGACTCCCATCGAACGCTACCTTGATGGCGGTTTCAGCTTCGGTGTCGATCGCGGCCGGACGATGCCGCTGCTGGCGACGCGCGGCTGCCCATACCGCTGCACGTTTTGCTCGAGCCCGCAGATGTGGACCACCCGTTACACGACACGCGCACCGGCGCTGGTGGTCGATGAGATAGAGGACTACGTCCGCCGCTATCGGGTCGAGGCGGTCGACTTCTACGACCTCACGGCGATCATCGAGCGCGAATGGATTCTCGAGTTTTGCCGCCTGCTCGACGAGCGTGGGTTGCAGATCATCTGGCAGCTCCCCAGCGGCACGCGGTCCGAGGCGCTCGACGAACCCGTGCTGCGGGCGATGTATCGGTCCGGCTGCCGAAATGTCTCCTATGCGCCGGAGAGTGGCTCGCCGCAGACGCTCGAGGCGATCAAGAAGAAGGTGAAGCTCGACCGCATGGAGGCGTCTATGCGCGCGGCCGTCAAGGTCGGGCTCAACGTGAAGGCCAACATTTTGATCGGCTTTCCCGACGAACGAGAGCAGAACCTGCGCGAGACACTGCGCTTCATCCGGCGGATGGCACGCATCGGGGTGCACGACGTGTCGGTATGGACCTTCTCGCCCTATCCGGGATCGGAGCTGTTCGAGCATTTACGGACGGCGGGCCACTTTCCGCGTCTCGACGACGATTACTACGCCTCGTTGCTCTCCTACTCCGACGTGTCTGGGGCCGTGTCGCATGCCGCCGCGCTCGGTTCACGGCAGCTCCAGCGCTATCGCCTCGCCGGGCTGCTGCTGTTCTACGGTGTGAGTTACCTCACGCATCCAGCGCGCCCGTTGCGGTCGCTCTACAACATCGTGACCCGCCGCTACGAGTCGCGGCTCGAGATGTCGTTCGGCAATCTGGTGCGCCGGCTGTCGGCGTCGCGCGCCCAAGCGGAGATCGCGTAGTGCGCGTCACCTTCGTCACCTGTGGCCTCGAGCATTTGGGCATCGAAGCATTGTCGGCATGGGTGCGCCGTGCGGGTCATGAGCCAACGCTCGTCTATGAAGCGCGGCCGTTCTCTTCGGGCAGTGGCACCGATTCCAAGCTGCTGGCGGGTTGGCTCGATCCACGACCGGAGGAAACCGCGGCGCGCGTCGCTGCGACGCGGCCCGACGTGGTCGCGTTCACGTCGTACAGTGTCACCCACCGCTGGAGCGTCGATGTGGCGCGGGCGGTGAAGCAGCGCTGCGCGGTGCCGATCGTCTTCGGCGGACCGCATGTGTCGGCGGCCCCCGAACGGGCGATCCGCGAGTGGTCGATCGACGCGGTGGTCGAAGGCGAGGGCGAGGACGCGCTGGTTGACCTGATTGAATGCGCCGAGCACAACCGCTTCGCGCGTACGGATGTCGCGAACTGCACGTTCAAGGGCAACGGCGAGCCGGTGCGCAATCGGGTGCGACCGCTGCTCGCGGACCTCGACACACTGCCGTGGGCGGACAAGCAAGGTTTTTACGACACGGTGCCGGCATTCGAGCACGAGTTTTATGTCGTGTCGCGACGCGGCTGCCCCTTCCGCTGTAGCTTTTGCGAGTACAGCACATTCCCCAAGCAATACCCCGGCGAGAAGCCGGTGCGGCGCCGCTCGATCGAGCACCTCATCGGAGAGTTGGCCGCATGGAAGGCGCGCGGCCGCGTGCGCAAGGTCTTTTTCTGGGACGCGATCTTTACGCTCGATCCCAAGTGGATGGCGGAGTTCGCGTCGGCGTACCGGCGCGAGATTGGCATCCCGTTCGAGTGCTACACGCACCCGCAGACCATGACACGGGACATGGCGCGCTTGCTGGCCGAGGCGGGCTGCATGATGGTGCGGGTCGGGGTGCAGAGCGTAAACTCGGACACGCTCGCCGCCGTCGATCGCAAGGGTGATCGGGAGAAGGTGGTGCAGACGCTGCAATTCCTTGCTGAGTACAACGTGCCCTACTCGGTGGACCATATCATTGGCCTTCCCGGCGAGGGCGCGGCCGACCAGCTCGACGCGTTGCGGTTCTATGCCGAGGTGCAACCGAAGCGCATCGTGACGCACTGGATGACGTACTTTCCGGGTACCACCGCCCTCGACCATGCACGCGAGCGCGGCATTCTCAACGATGCCGAGATTGAGCGGATCCTCGAGGGCGACGTCGGCCCCGGCTACATGTTTGGTGGCAACAAGGAGTACCGCGATCACGACGAGCTCAAGCACCTCTCTGGCATGTTCGATCTGCTCCCCCTGCTGCCACGCAAGCTGATTGAGTGGCTGCTCGAAGGGCGGCGCTACCGCCACCTGCGCGGCGTCGGGGTGATGCGGCAGCTCGGGACGTTGGCCTTGGCGATCCGCGGTGAGCCGGCGACGCGGGAGCACGTGCGCCACATTCTGGCGACGACGATCGGTGCCACCCGCGAGGCAGTGCGGCGCAAGTTTGCGGGGCGCCGCTTCGACGGAGACGGTTCCGACTCAGTGTCAGGTCGCGCCACGGACATGGCCGTCGGCGCGCCGTAGCCGTGCTGGGGGTTCTGCTCCGCCTGCTGGCGCCGGCCCGCGTCGTCGGCGGGATCTCCGCCGCAGTGACGACCCTGCTGTTCGCCGTGGGTGCAGCGCTGGCGCTGTGCTGGCTGCGCTCGTCGCTGGGCGGGCCGCTGCCCGCCGCGATTATCGGGTGCGTCATCGCCCTGGGTGCTCTCGCCATCTTCGATCATCGTTTTTCCAGAACCCGTGGGGTCGCGCTGGGACTGCTGGTGATCATTCATGTCTTCTGGCTGTACATCTCCGTCACGCTCGGCGCATTGCTGGCGTGGACGACCGGCCTGAGCGTGCGATTGGTGGTGGCGGTGCTCGCCGTCGCAGCCATCCGTGGTGCCAGTGCAGCGCGCCCCCGTTTTCGCATCCCGACTGCCCTGCCTCTCGGGATTTGGATTGCCGCCTGTCTGATTGGATGGTTGCGGGAAGACGGCCTGCTCCGGTGCGATGACTACCTGGCCATGCGTCGCGTCGGTGTCGAGGTGCTCGTGCCGACGACGGATGCGCTGGCGACCTGCCAGCCGGGAACTGTTCTCCGTATCGGTCACTATCCGCGTCACCTTTGGGAGCCGGCGGACGGCGGGCGCCTGGTGATCACCACTCAACGTGGAAGCGGCGCCTTCGCGCCGCGCGGCCAGCCGGTTGCCGATCGATTACCGGGCATCGTTTGCGATGTTCCGTTCAATGGCGCACCCCTCTGCTTCGGCGGTGGCAAGGCTCAGGCCATCGTCGAGTCCTCATCACGAGACAATCTGTTCATTCCCGGTTGGCAACAGCAGTTCTCGGACGGCAAGCGCGGCGTACTCTATATCCTTCCACGTACAGCACCGCTGCATTCGCTTGCCGAAGTGCATCTGCAGGAAAATGTGGTGGGGCTGTTCTACGACCGCGTCGCCGACACCGTGGGTGTGCTATCGGACGAGGGAGAGGTCCTCCGGCCGGTGCGTCTCTCCGATGGCGCGGTCCTCGACCCCATCCCGGCGCCGATTGTGCCCGACGAGACCCGCTACGACGAGGCAAGCGGGGAGGGGGTTTTTTGCTTCGGAGCGGGGCTGCTGCGCCGTCTCGATGGGGAAGCCTTCCTCTCGGTCGCCTTCCGCGGCCACCCGTTCTCCACGCGTCCGCTCGGAGGCTCGCGCGAGAACCCCGCGGCATGGCTCTCAATGGTTTGGGGCTGCGACTGGGATCCGATAGGACGGCGTGTCTATGTCGCGGAGGCTTCGCTCGGGCTGTTGACCGTTCTCGATTACGACTCGGGTAGAGTGCTACATCGTCTGCCGATCGACTTCGGCGTTCGTTATGTCACCGTCGACAACGACCGAGGGCTTGTGTACCTCGCGAACTTCCTGCGCGGGGACGTCATTGCTTTGGATTTAGCAACCGGCGCCGAAGTCGGGCGCTGGTTCGCGGGACGCTTCGTCCGCCAGGTCGTGCTGGCGCGCGATCGGCAGTCGTTGCTTGCCACCTCTAACCTGGGTGTCGTGCGCATCCCACTCGATGGACTGCGTGCGCGTACACCCAATGTTTTTCACGACGAAGGACACGAAGACCACGAAGGGCGAAATTGAAATAGGCGACGCCAACACCTTGCCCTCACCCCAACGTACGGTCAGCCATCGGCCCCTTCGAGCCGGAGCTTTACTCCACCGTGGCCGTGCCGACCAGCACGGGTGGGAGGTCGGTCGTCAACCCGCGCTCGCGGCTGCGCAGGTATTCGGGGCGCAGGTAATTCCAGCGGATCTCGAACCTCGTCGGGTGCGCTCCGGCTTCGATCGGCACGTCGACCGTGTCGTCCGACGGCTGACCGGGATTCAGGACACGGCGGTAGACGATCTCCACGGCGTTCCAATACCGTCGGTCCTTGATTACGTTCCCGGCGGCGTCAATCGCGTTCACTCCGAGCGTTGTCGGTAGTGGCAGCGGCAGTCCGTCTTCACCGAGGCCTCCGTAGCGACCGACCGTCCGCCCCGTCTGGTCGTACGCGAAGACCTCGAGGTATCCCTTGATCCCTTCCCCAGACGGAAACGAATGCCCGACGCAAGCGTTCGTTGTCTTCACGCCGAGGCGTGCCTTCGCGGCGTCGAGCGAGACGAGTGAGGCGTCGACCGAAAGGAGATTCCGCCGGAGCAAGCCGCCGTTCGTACCGTTGAACGGGTTGTCGGCCCCGCGTTCTCGTTGGGTGAACTGATTCATGTCGATGCCGTGATGGTTGTAAAGAGGTTGGCGCCCGCCGGACGTGTCAGAGTTGACCCGGTCGAGATCGTCCAGACAGAGCGGTAGGCCGTCGGAGCGGATGTCCATTTCGATGTCTCCGAGGCCCGAGAGAAAGCCGATCGAGATGTCGCGGAGCTGCTTGTCGTCCGCGGCGTCGTCGTAGGGGAGTGACGCGCCGGAGCCCAGGTAGCTGTGCGCGAACACGGCGTACCCATCGGCGTTGACGAACCGTTGCTGGTGACATGAGGAGCACGTCTTCCCGGCGCGCGCGTAGGGAGAGCTGGTGAAGGACGTGTATTGATCGATCGTTGCCCGCTCGTGTTTGTCGGCTGCGAGTGACCCGGGGAGCGAAACCACGTGGCACGCGCCGCAGATCGGTTCCCACTCGCGGACGCGGAACGTTTGTCGGTGTGTCTCCAGCTCGCTCCTCACGAATTCCTTCATCGTCTGGGATTGGAGGAGCGGCCAATAGTCCTCGAGCCAGAGCGGGCGGATGGCGATGGAGGCGTTCTTCGGCTCGCCGCTCGGCGGCGGAGCGAATCTGGCCCGGTGGCACACCACGCAGCCTACCCCGAGCAGGAAGGCCGGCTCGCCGGTCGTGAGCGGATCGATCTGGACGGTCTCGCTGGCGGGGAAGGCGATCACGCCGAGGGGTGCGTGGCAGCCGAGGCAGTGATCGGCGGCGAGGCGCCCGCGCTCCTTGATGAAGCGCCCGAGCTCGACCTTGAAGGCGCTGCTGTCCATCGCATGCGCGTGTGCCGAGAGGTTGTGCTGCTGCGTGATCGAAGTATGACACTCCTCGGTCGCGCAGGTTCCGGTCGGCGGGACGAACCAGTTCGGATCGACGTCGGCGGGTGTCGCATAGCCCTGTAAGGCGGAGTATTCGGAAACCTTCCCCGGCGTGCGCGAGATGGCGAGTGTGTCCCGGAAACGCTCGAGCTTCCAGAGCCCGACAACGCGGCGGGTATCGACCCCTGCTGCGATCGTGAACGCCGACACGAGCGAGATCGCCAAGGCCCAGCGGCTGGAGCGCGGCAGCCGCTGGAACGCTGAGCAGGCGTGCCAGAGCGCCGCCGTGGCGAACACGTAGGCGGTCAGCCCGTGAAGAATCAAGTGCTGCTTGCCGCCGCCGCCGCCACCATAGACGGTGACCGCCAACATTCCCGCGCCGATCGTCGCATAGAGCAAGAAGGTTGATAGGAGACGCGTCGGATTGACGCCATCGACGCTGATGTTTGACCACCAATACAGAGGGACGACGAACCAGAAAAACAGCCACTCTCGCGCCGGCTGTGAGCTGGTAAAAGAGATCGCAAGCGCCAGCGCGACGGCGAGCAGGAGCGGCGCGTCGGCGAACGACAGGCCATAGTTCTGGCGCCGGAAATGGTAGGCCGTGTACGCGAGCGCGAGCGGGGGCACCAGGAAGCGGGCCACGGCGTAAAACTTCACCGCGAAAATGACGGCGGCGCTGATCGACAGGAACCTGAGGAGTTGCCGCAGCAAGCGACGAATCGTGTGTGGGTAGGACGGGTAGTGAAGGAAGAGATGCAGCGGGTAGACGACGACGATGAGTCCGGCAAACATGAAGCCGAGCTCCCAGTGCCCGGCGGCGAGCCGCCGCACGGCCGAGACCCGCCAGCCGAACACCATCTGGATGGCGGGGCTCACCGACAGCCACAGCAGGATTCCCAGCAGCAGCCCTTCCAGCGCGAACCCCAACACCCGCACGCGCCCAACCGGAGCCTCGGTCGCCATCGCGCCTTCTAAGCCTCGATCAACAAAGCGTCCCGCCGCTGAGTGGTTCGGGCAAACCCACTTGCTGTCGGTCGATTGGAGCTCATCATCGGCAAATCGCGTTGCCCCGAGCGGCCAACTGTACTAAAAACCCAGCGCAGGGGATAGTCGAAAGCGCCGCCCCGCCACAGTGTGCGTCGCGAACAGTCTGTCGGACCTGCAGATCATTCTAGCGACCCAACGGGGAGCGGACCATCAAAATGACGCCGGCCGCAGGCCTTGCTCCCGCTGTCGGGCACGGCCCGATTCTCTTCCGCTGGAATTTCGTGCCCCACACCTGGTTCGACGCGCTTCAAATCGGGATCTGGTTTGCCTTGCTGGTCGCGCTCGTGCCGTTCTCGCGGCGCGTGCTCGGTGTCTTGCAATCGCCGGCGCTTCGTCGGCGGGCCCTTCTCCTGGCTGGCCTGGCCCTCTTGGCTCGTCTCGTCGTTCCACTCCTTCCCTTCAACTGGTACTCTGGCCTGTCGAACGTAGATTTGGGCGGGGTGATCTGGACGAAGCAGACCACGTACATGCCATTTCCCAACCAGCTGATCACCTTCACGCTGGGGTTCTACGGTATCCTCACCTTCAATATCGCGATCGGCGTGGTCTCGGCTGTCCTCGCGTGGCACGTGACGCGGCGCGCAGGGTACGGCGAGACGGTTGCGGCCTTCGTCGGGATCGGCCTGGCGATCACGCCGATGTACGTTCGGCTTTCGTCCTCCGATTCGACGCATGTGTTGCCCTTGCCGCTGTTCCTGCTCGCCGCCGTGGCGATCCAACGCGTCGTCGAGAGATCCGCGACGGCCGCCGATTATGCCGTGCTCTTTTGCGCCCCGGCCCTCGCCTGCCCGATCCGTATCGAGGCCGGCTTGGTGATGCCGTCGGTGATCTTCCTGGTCTGCCACGACCGGGAGAGGTTGCGCGCCGCGTGGGCGGCGCGCCGAGGCTTCGTGCCCTTCGCAGCCGGGCTCTCAGTAGGAACGCTTGGGAGTCTACTCGCCCTCTCGAGCTCATGGACCTATCGCCTCAATGGAGGCCGCTTCAATCCCATCGGCATCATCATCCTGGCTGGCTTGCGAGCTGTCTTCGTTTCGAGCGTCTGGATCTTCCCATTCGTCCCGATGGTCTTTGTGTTCCTCGCCTGGTTCTACATCTACAGCCAGGCAAAGCGGCGAGATTGGGGAGAGCTGTGCGCCACCGTTGGCCCTTATGCGATCTTCTCCATTCCATTCGCCTATACGGGCAAGGCGATCGCGGTCGAGCTTCCTTCGCACGCCTATAGCTACACGATCGACGTCTTTCTCATCATCGCCGCCGCTAAAGGCGCCGCGCTTCTCCTCGAGCGTGTCCGGAGCGGAGCCTTCTTGCAGACACCGGCACGTCGTTGGGCGGCGGGAGTCATCGGCACCGCGGTCATCGTGATCTCGCTGTGGATTCCTTACCAGATGAAGTGGGCGTACATGGAGGAGTTTCGGTTCCTGACGCAGTCGATCCCGAAGGGCAAGGTGCGCATCGCGACGATCTGGGATCCGACTTCCCCTGGCGGCGACTTCGATTGCTGCCTGGCGTTGCCCTACCCGACCTTCATCGCGGATTTCCCGGAGGCGGAGTGGCTGGTCCTTACCCAGGCCGACGCCGAGAATGAGGCCCTCTTGCGCGATCTGCAGTTCGACTACTACTACCGTGGGTCGCTCGTTGGAGTGGATATCGAGAATATCAACTCGAGGATGTTTGGGATGCTCCCCGTCGACCCCGAAATGAACGCACGACAGCAGGCGCCCCTACGGACGATGCGTCGCATCGACGAGATCATTCGCCGGACGTACTCCCTCGTTCCCGTGCGCTCGCAAGTCGTGGAGGGCGGATCGTTGGGCTTTGCCGAGTTTCCCAATGATCGCGTCGAGCTGGTGCTCTACGAGCGGCGAGATCCGCGCTAGGGCCTGCGGCCGGCGTCTTTTCTATGGTCCGCTCCGCGTTGCGTCGCTACCTAGGGAGTGCCAAGTCCGACAAACTGCTAGGAAGAATGTATCCGCTGACACAACGCCACGGTCAGTACGTCAACTTGCGCAGCCGCCGGTTGAGCGCCGATGGTCGATCTAAGCTCGCAATCCAGTTTCGCCGGCGTTCAAGGCGTCAGTGGCATAGATGCTGCGGGCCTTGTTCATCTGGGCCGACCACTCTTCGTTGCGCACGTCGCGATTCAGCAACCGGAACACGAGACTCCACGTGTACTTCAACAGGTCACGGTCGATCGGCAAATCATTGAACGGTGACTGCTTCGACCAGCCCAGCTGGTCCCAATGCCAGTTGCTGGGGAGTTGACCGCTTGCAAGAGTCTCATCGAAGAGCGCGGTCCCCGGAAAGGGCTGCACCATGAAGAAACCGCATGCGGTAAGACCCGCATCCATAGCGCGCCGTGCGAGCAGAAAGGTATTGGTGAGCTCTCCGAGTGTCTCGTCTGGATATCCGATCATGAAATTTCCGGTGACCGTAAATCCCATTTTCTCCATTGTCTGAATCAAGATGATCGGGTCGAGGGTATTCATGTCCCACTTCGCGCTCGAATACTTGTCGACGAGCCGTTGTGTTCCCGACTCGAACGGCAAACCGAAGCGTCGGAAACCTGCATCGTAGAGCGCCTCCAACAACTCGATATCGACGACGAGACGGTTGCCCTCGCGCTTATGGAGATGGACGATGTTCACGCCGTTGACGTCGGCGACGAGGAAATTGTATTTGCGTATGCGCTTGAGGATTTCGTAGACCCGCGGTTTCTTCGCGAGGAAGGAATCGTCGTTGACATAGACCAATTCCACGCCAAGGCCTTTGAGCTTGATCAGCTCTTGCTCGACACGCTCCACCGAGTGCAGTCGTAGGCTGCCAATCTGCCCGGCTTCCCCGCCGCGCTCCCCTGAGATGTGGCAGTACTTGCATGAGAAGGGGCATCCGCGAGAGGTGAAAATGGAAGCGTAGCGAGGCTCCCTGCCCTCGAGCCAGCCGGTCTTACCGCCCCATAGCCGATTGATCTTCCAATATTGGTCGTTCGGAAGCTTTTCCCAGGACGGAATCGGATACTCGTCAAGATCATCGACCAGGGTGGTCGGATTGGTGAATGTTTTTCCACCGACGCGATAACTCACAGACGGAATCCGATCGAGAGCCGGCGACCCGGAGCGCAGGTAGTGCGCCAGTGCCACCACAGGTTGTTCTCCCTCCGAGACGCATACCAGATCGTAGCCGTTGTCGAAAAAGTGTTCGCGGAGGCTCCGCGCGTTGACACCGCCCGCAATCAGGATCTTTGACGGGAAGACGCTTTTGATCAGTTTCCCCAGATCCAGACAACGCGATGTTTGCTGCGTGAAAATCGACGTGACCGCGATCACATCGTAATCGGAGACCTCCTTGAGGATGCGCTCGTCGCTCATTCCGATACGGACCATATCTGGGGATACTTGAGGCAACGGAATGGCTCGATAAAAAGTCTCCTCCAGCGGATCCGTCCCTGGCCGGCCGATGCTCATGTCGAGAATATCGCAGTGAAAGCCCGCGACCGACAATGCTGCGTCGAGGTAGGCCACCGCGAGCGTTCCATCGGGACGGATCAGCTCATCGGTCGTGTACTGCAGCGGCGGATGACAACACAGGAAGCGTGGATGGCGAAACCGCGCATCTTGGATCCCCATTAAAATCCCTCCCTCGCCTTCCAGCGAGCACTTGATCATGGACCGTCAGGGACGGATGACGCAAGGGCTTAGCAAGTTGGACCTGTTGGCGACAAATGAAATGGTGGATACTGGGAGAATTCGCAACTTCCCCCAGCACCCAATGGTGTTGTCCCCGTGCGGTGACCACTCAAATCTGACTACTATGAACGATCGCTCTGCGGGCGACACCGAGCGGGGACGTCTCTGCGCCGAAGCTCCTGAGCATCGGTTCAATCCCTGACATCGGTTGTAAATCCTCAAACCTTCGAACACGTCGCGGTGTCCGCTGTTGAGCGCAAAACCCTTTGTATCTACTATTATCGTGAAGGATGAAAAGCCCGGTGGAGCGCAAAAACCCCGACCTCTCGGTAGTCATCCCGGTCTATGACTCGGAAGCCATTTTCCCCGAGCTGCATCGGCGTTTGACGGCGGCACTCAAGGGAGTGGTCGCCGACTATGAGATCCTGGGGGTGGTGGACGGTTGCCGGGATGATTCCTACCGGGTCATCGCCGACATCGCGCGCCGGGACAGAAGAGTGAAGGTGCTGGCCCTCTCCAGGAATTTCGGCCAGCAGTCGGCTGTGACTGCGGGCCTGCACTACGCTCGGGGGAACGTCGTGGCCGTGATGGACGACGACTTGGAAGACCCGCCGGAAGTCTTGCCGACGATGCTTGCTCGGATGCAGGAGGGATTCGACGTTGTCTACGGCGTCCGCAAGGGCAGGAAACGGGGCTTCGCGCACCGCCTGATCTACCGAACCTCCTATCGAGTTTTGAAAAGTATCGTGGACATCGATTTGCCCAACGACGCCGGTGATTTCGCGGTGATGTCACGCCGCGTCGTCAACGTGTTGAACGACATGCCGGAACGGCATCGATATCTGCGCGGCCTGCGGGCCTGGTCGGGCTTCGAGCAGACTGGAATCGAGTACGACCGTGAAGCGCGCTTCGCCGGCCGGCCGGGCTATACCGCGAGGAAATGGATCGTCTTCGCCAAGGACGCGGTCTTCTCCTTCTCCTACAAGCCCCTGGGATTCATCTCCGTGGCGGGGTTGGCTATTGCCCTCGTGGGCGCTCTCTCCGGAGTGTTGCTCATCCTGAAGAAACTGACGGGGTACGCAACGCCGAGCTGGGGGCCCATGGTGACGGTCGTGCTGTTCTTCTGCGGCGTGCAGATGTTGTCCCTCGGTATCATCGGGGAATATATCTCCAGGATCTACGACGAGGTGAAGCGTCGGCCCACGTTCCTGGTGCGGGACGCGGTTGGGTTCGAGGACGAGGGGGCGTCGGACCATGACCAATCGTCTTAGAGGCAAGAATGTCATGATTACCGGCGGCCTGGGAATGATCGGCAGCACCCTGGCCCACAGACTCGTGACCGCGGGCGCCAAGGTGACGTTGGTGGACAATTGCATGGAACCCTACGGGGCCAACATGCACAACGTGGCCGGCATCCGCTCCAAGTTGCAAATCAACATCGCCGATATCCGCGACCGGGAGGCGATGAAGTCCCTGGTGAAGGGGAAGGACTTCATCTTCAACCTGGCCGCGCAGGTCAGTCACAACGACAGCCTGCAGGCGCCCTTTTTGGACGCGGACATCAACTATCTGGGCCATCTGAACGTGCTGGAGAACATCCGCCGGCACAGCCCGAACGCGGTCGTCCTCTACTCCGGCTCCCGTCTGCAGTTCGGCAAGATCGAGAGCGTGCCCGTCGATGAGTCTCACCCGCTCACGCCCCTGACCCCCTACGCCTTGAACAAGAGCGCCGCTGAGTACATGTATCGCTTCTACGACGAGCTGCACGGCATTCGTTGCGTGCTGTTCCGGATTTCGAACTCCTACGGGCCGCGCTCCCAGATGAAGCACTCAAAATATTCAATGGTCAACTGGTTCATTCGGCAAGCCATGGAAAATAAGACGATCCAGATCTTCGGCGATGGCCGACAAGTGCGCGACTATGTTTATGTGGACGACCTCGCGGCCGCGTTTCTGAAAGCGGCGGCGACTCCCGCTGCCCATGGTCAGGTGTTCAACATCGGCAGCGGCGAGGGAACGTCCTTCCGCGACATGGTGGACATGATCCTAAAGACCGTCGGCGCCGGCTCCGCCGCGCATGTGCCCTGGCCGCAGCAATACGTCAACGTCGAGACCGGCGACTATGTGGCGAACATCGGAAAATTCCGGCGCGTCACCAGCTGGGCGCCGGCAGTGTCCATGGAAGAAGGCATTCGCAAGACATACGATTACTATAAAAAACATAGATCTCGTTACTGGATATAGTTATCCCTAACGTGGCAGAGACAACTCACTGCTGAGACGCCGAGGCGCTGAGGATGCGCATTCGAGAGGATGGAAAAACCCTTCGTCAATGACCTTTGCTTTTCTGGTATCCGCATTGGTTCATCCCTCTCTGCTCCGCGTCTTCGCGCCTCTTTGCGGTGAGATCTTTGTCGCATTGAGGTTAGTAAGTCAGCTTGCGCAGGCGCTGGTAGGCGAGCGCCAGCTGCACGATGCGCCACACCCAGCCGGTCGCCCACCAGTAGTTCACCGAGATGCTGCAGTCGATCGAGGTGATCTGGTGCCACCAGAAGCGCGGGATGTAAAGCAATTCTCCGGGCTCCACCATGCAACGCAACGGTCGTGCCGCGGCGAAGCGCGGGTAGCGTGCGAGGTCCGGGGCTTCGGCGTCGACGCGGCTCATGTGCGGGAGCCGCGACCACGGCGCATTGCGGTAGAGCTTCCACTCCTCCGCGGGAGAGAACAGCGTGACCCGCTTTCGTCCAACAACCTGGGCAAACAGGTTGTCGGGAAGGTCCATGTGCAGCGGCGAGCGCGTCTCCGGGGCGCTCATCCAGAACCGCCACACCGACCAGGGCGCCGGCGGCGCGAAGGCCGGTGTGCGCAGGTCGCTCTCCAGCTCCGTGAGCGTCTGGCCAAGAAGGAACATCGCATAGCCGTCGACGGGCCCAGGGGCACCAATGCGCTCGATGAAATCGTCGAGCGGTTCCTCACGGTGCGAAAAGCCGACGGCCGGATCGTCTGTCACCCGGTTGTCCGTGACGTGCGCGACCGGGACGCGACGGTCGCCGAAGCGCGCCGCCAAGTACTCACCTGACCATTGCCGCGCCGGCCAGTCCTCCATGGCGCCGACGATGATGACCGGCTGGTGCGTTTTGACATACCGTTCGCGGAACTCCTCGGCCGACGGTGGGGCAATCCGTGGCACGCTGTCAGCCGATGAGGCGGTCGGCATGGCGATTACGATGGCTGCGGCGGACGCTGGTAGAGCAGATTGATCTCGGTGTGGCAGTTCCAGTAGCAGTCGGTGCAAGTGGCCAACTGCTCGCGCTGCCGTTGGTAGTCGTCGGTGTGCCACAGCTCACGCAGCGGTGTCGCACCCACCTTCCCAATCGGGCGACCCAGCTCATAGTGGAGCGCACAGGGGTAGACGTTGCCGTAACAATCCACCAGGACATTGTGGTACCCGACGTAGCAGCGCAACGGCGAGGGCAGCGCGCGGAATGCGCGCGGGAAGAGGGACAGATAGGCGTCTGAGTTGTCGATGAACTCGGGGTCGCGCCCGCGCGCCTTCTCGGCGCGCAGCCAGCAGACGGCCTCGTCCATGGCGCGCAGTCTTTCATCAGCGGGAGCGTGCGCGTCGCTGTAGCAACCGTTCAGCGGAATGAAGCTGACAGAGTTGATTCCGCGGCGTCGAGACAGCTCGACGAAGGCAGGCACCTCATGGCAGTTGTCCGGGCCCAGCACGAACGTGTAGGTGAGGCTTGGTCTTCCCCTGTGTCGGCGGGCAACGATCAACTCCGTCGCCTTCTCGATGCGCTCGAACCCGTAGGCGGCGTTGCGCAGTCGGTTGTGGGTTTCTGCGGTCGCACCGTCGAGAGAAATGTTCATGGCGTCGACGTCGCTCGCGAGAAATTCGTCGATGCGATCCGGGCGTGCCAGGAGATTGTAGCCGTTGGTATTCAGGTGGACGAAGAGTCCGCGGCGGCGCCCGTGCGCAAGAAGCTCGAAGCAATCGCTGCGGACCGTCGGTTCTCCCCCCGTCAGGGTCAAGCCGGCGACGCCGATCGCGGCCATGTCATCAATCACCGCTTTCAACTCGTCGGTGTTGAACTCGTGCTCCCCCCGGGCTTCATAGAGCCGCGGTTTCGGAAGATCGCACATGAAGCAAGCGTTGTTGCACCGGTATGTCGGGACCAGAATCGCCATCAGCGGACCGGCCAGCGGCCGTCCTACCCAGTGCGACAGTGGTATGGCGGCGGTCTTCGCCGCAGTCGCGGCCAGCCAGGCAAGGCGACCTTCCTGCAATGCCCGACGCGCTAGCCGGAAATATTGCATCCGGAAGCGGAACGAGGGAACGCTCATTGCCGCCCGCGCACTAGGCGGCTGTCAGATCTCTGGGGCGAGGACAGGAGGTTGGGCTCGGCAGTGAGCACCCTGTCGCGGCTCTGCGTTCTCACGCACACCTGCCGCGCCGCAATCCCGAGGTGCTCGAGAGCGCCGGTAACGAAAGTGCAAATTGGCACGATGGCTGTGTGTTACCACGGCAGCTTTCCTCGCTCAAGCTGATTTCCGTCGACGCTCCGTCGGTTGGCCTGCCTCACGTCGCGCCGAACCACATTGTCGGCTTGCGGCCGTTGTCAACGGCTAGATCATCGTGTAGGTACGCTCCCTCCGGAACAGATTGCTCTCGCCCGTGTATGTCGCTGTGCGCCACGTCGTGTCATGCCAAACCGTGAGGTGACAACTTCCCCTATCGCGGTGCCGCCGTCGGCGCGGCCGCGCGCAGGTAGGTGGCCAAAGCTGCAGGCGCTGTTGCTGTTGGGTGTCCTCGCGGTAGCGGTGCGGATGCTCCCATTGGAGCGGCTCTTCTTGGCAACAGTGGGCTATGTCCAGGGCGCGGGAATTCGAGGCACGCTGCTCTTCTGGGCGGTCCACGTGTTCTCCGCGACGATCTTGCTGCCCGACTCCCCGTTCATCCTTGCTGCCGGGTACCTCTATGGACCGGTCTGGGGTTCGGCTTCGGCGCTGACATCGAACACCCTGGCCGCGCTTGCGGCCTTCTGGATTGCTCGCAGCGTTGCGCGAGACTGGTTCGCCGCCCGCATTGCTCGGCACGCATCCTTCGCAGCGATCGAGGAGGCGGTCGCTCAGGAGCCGCTCAAGGTTGTGACGCTTCTCCGCCTCTCGCCGCTCATGCCCTTTGGGCTCCTCAACTATTCACTCTCGCTCACCCGCCTCTCGCTGCGCGACTACACGTTGTCGGTCGTCATTGGGAGCGTTCCGGGCGCACTGCTTTTCTGCTACCTCGGCTCACTGGCGACCCTGGGCACTCAACTCCTCGACGGCAGCGCGGGGACGGGGAACGCAGCCACGGCCCTCTACTGGGGCGGACTCGGCGCCAGCGTGCTTGCCAGCGTCCTGGTTGGCGGGATGGCGCGCCGGGCACTGGCGCGGCGGCTGGCGGACGGCACGCCCGCTCCAGAAGGGATCGTTGGCGGAGCGGCGAACGAGGAGCATCGCGGCGGCAACCTTCCTATTCGGGTTTGATTCACGCCTAGCGACCAATCCTGTCCTGAGGCTCCCCGAAGGGGGGAGCGATCCGTAGCAGAGACGCCGACCGCAGGTCCTGGCCTGTCGGACTTTCTCGGAAGAAGAAAATGGAAAACCGGAAACACGAAACCGGAAATTAAAGACTGGTCAACGCACCATCGACCCCCGTTTGCCCATTTTCCGTTTCCTGTTTCCGGTTTCCTGTTTTTCATTCTCCTAGACATAAGAACCCCCTGCGGGCTAGAGTGCCTCTCGTCCATGGCCTCGAGGTTCTTGTATCCGCGGGCTATGGGACCACAATTCTCGGGTGTATTTTTGAAGGAGGCAGGATGGCCCTCGCTACCGAACTGAGGCGGGTCCCCTTGAAGGACAGGGCGATGTTCGATGCGCTGTTTATTCTTGAACACTACCTCCGAAGAGCCGCTATTGTTAAGAATTGGAAAGAACAGGTTCGCCTGCGCATCGCCGCGCACGTCAAGATGGAGGGCAGGGGGAAGATCATTCCCGTCGAGCGGCTAAGGGAAAAAATTTCTGCGGCGGAATTCATTCAGCGTTACCTCCGCAAGGGTGTCCCCGTGATCTTGGACAAGGGGGCCGCCGACTGGCCGTGCACCCGGCAGTGGTCGTTCGATGCTTTCAAGTCACGGTTCGGCAGCGAGTGCATCAAGCTGGTCAACAAGATCGGGCTTTCCGACGACGACTTCATCGACGAACGAGAATTCTCCGAAGAGATCGAGTTCGGCGCCTTCCTGGACCAGGTGTTGAGCGGCGGGCGGAAGTACATGCGGTTCTCTCCACTGCTCGAGAAATTTCCCGAGCTGGTCGAGGATTTCGACCGGAAGTTCTTGAAGGAGATGTCCGGCAACAGTTGGGGAATCACCTACGAGCTGTTCATCGGGGGGAACGGTACGATCACTCCGCTCCATAACGCGATGACGCCGTTCTTCTTTGCGAATATATGCGGCATCAAACGCTGGACCCTCATTCCTTGCCGCTACCTGGCGATCATGAATCCCAGCGCGGACGGGGCCAATTACAACCACTCGGGGGCGGCGGTCGACCTGTCCAATACGGATCAGTTCCCGGGGTTCGACTGCATCGACCGCATGGAGGCGGTGCTCGAACCGTCAGACGTCCTGTTCAATCCCTCGTGGATGTGGCACTGCGTCCAGAATGAAGCTCCGACCATCGGCGTACGCTGCGGCTTCGTCGACGTGAGGAGCATGGTGAAGGAATCCCCGGCCTTGGCGTTTATTCGCGTGTTCGCGGCGCGCAACCCCTCGATGGTAGAAGCGCTCTATTACGCCTTGATCAAGAAGAATGCTTCCCAACGGACCAAACGGCTCAATACGGCGAGCATCTTCAGGCCCTGAAGCAATGCAGGTGAGATAAGGGGCCGCATTGCGGAGAGCGCAGCCGCAACCGACGCGATGACGACTTCGTGCGCATTCGTCGAAGCGACTCGCAGTGGAAGAGCGCAAGCCGCGATCACCACTGATACGTGGTGACCGAGCACACATCGGTGATGGAGAACTCCCGCGGGCCGGTGGCGACCACTTCGCGTAGCGCTGGACCAGCCAGGTGAGTTTCCACGATGCGCCGTGTGGCGCGATCGATCATGTAGACGTGCTGGTCGTCGGCGGAGGTCACCGCCAGGCGCGAGCAGTCGTGCGAAAAGGCGACCCGGCGTGGGGCAAAGATCGGCAGCCCCCAGGTGAAGCGGTATTGGCGCGCGCCGTCGAGCTCGAAGATGCGGAGCCGTCCCGTCGTGTCGGCAACCGCCGCCGCACCATCGGTCGGACACACGTCGAAGCCGTTACTGATGAGTGCAGCCGGAACACGTTGAACGACGCGCTCCTCGCCGGGTGCCCAGACGAGCAACTCCGCGGTGCTTACCACCACCAGGTTCCCATCAGCGCCGAATCTGGGCATGAGCCCTCTTCCGCCAAGTTGGAAGCGACGCGCTTCGCCGGTTGCCAGTTGGAAATCCCACAGGCCGCCCCGCGTTTCCTCGCCGGTATAGACACGATGCCGCTGGGTGTCGCACGCGGCTTGTTGGAAGTCGAATTCATGTGCCGGCAACCATTCTTTGAAAACCTGCTCGCGCAACGGTCCATTGCCGTCGAGCCAGCGCGCCCCAATGAGATAGTTCGCCCGCCCCATCCACAGGGTGTCGTCGAGCACGCAGCCTCTCCACAGATTGCCCCACACTGCCGATGGCTGCTCGATCTCAAAGCGCCCGCCATGGCGGCGCAGCCACCAGGAGCCCTGGGGTGGTCTTGGGCCACCGGGGCGATTTTGACCCTTCCCAGTAAGCAGGATGACATCTTCGTTGAGTGGGGTGATACCGAAATAGGGCATGACAAAATCGCTGTTGAGGTTCGCGGGGCGCACGCCATCATGATGCGAGCAGTCGACGAAGAGGCGCTCGCGCTCCGCGGTCCCCACAAGACGCGCCTCGCCAATCCAATGGCGCGGCAGCACGCCGAGTAGCAGCGCGAAGGGGAGCAGAGCGGTCCAGCCCAAGAACCGGACCCGCGAAAGCCCCGTGGCCGCGGCCGAGACGCCGATGAGCAGAAGCCAGCCCGTCACCGTCTCGCACGCCGTAAGTGCCGCCAACGAAATCCAGGCCGTGATAATTACCACCAGTGGAATGAGCCAGAATCTACGGCGCCACTGTGACCTATATATGAGCAGCATCGACGGCAAGAGACCAAGGGCCAAGCGTGCGATGAGCTGTGCCGCGGTTTGCAACGTCGCTGTCCCGTCGACGTGCCATAATCCAATCAGGGACACGAAGCCGTCCCAGACCAGCACTGGCCAGACGCGAACGATGAGCCCCCAGCTAAAAGCGAAGATCAGGTACGCGACGAAGATGCCGCCCAGAGTCATCTCGAGCGCGGGGCCGAGTCGATAGTGCGACCACATCGCCCGTCGGAGGCTTTCGACGCCCCGTCGAAGGAGGGAGCAGTCCATGAAAAAGGCGCCGGCCGCAGGCCTCATTCTCTGTACACGTACCAGTCCCCCGGCGGGTAACGCCAGTAGTCTTCGGATCCATCGAGCCCATAGTCGCCCGAGGTGAACTCGCACTGGGTGCGGCCGTCCCATGTGCGGTAGTGGAGGGACGGCAACTCTCCAGCTGGCGGCGTAAGTGCGATCGCCGCCAGGGTTGGAGGGCACAGGTGATGGACCTTGATGTAGGCGCCGAGCGCAGCTGCCGTTGAGCTGCCGATCGGGCTCCGGCCCAGACCGTTACCGCTCGGGCCGTGCCTGAACGCCATCAAGATCGTAAATCCAACAATCCCGACTCCGATGATGAGTGCGAATGGCACGGTACGCTCCGCTTGAGCTGTTCGCGTGGATGCCATGCGGCTGTGGGTACTACGCGGCGTTGAACGGATGTGTCAAGTGCGCGCCCTGCGCGCAGAACGCTCGCGTCCCGCACTTCGGGAGTGAAAGACGGGCCCTGCAATCCCGCTCGCGAAGCGGAGCCTCGCCCTGGGGTTTGGACGTTGCTGCGTGTCCAGATCAACCGCCGCCGAGGGCTGAAGCCCGCGACTGAAAGAAAGCCCGGTAAACCGCGCTGCGAGCCGGCTGACGCAGTTGCTGGTGCACAGAACACCCAGCAGCTGCGCACGCACTTGCAGGCCTCGCAACCACGACGGGAACTGACACGAAGCCCGCCGCGAAGCCCTGTCCGGCGGGGAGGGAGCGGGAGCCGGCTTGGCTTTTGAGCCGGGGGCTTGAGCCCCCGGTGACGGTGGCGTGAAGCTGACTGCCGATAACGTCCAAACCCCAGTCCCAGGCTCCGCCTGGGAACACACTGTCTTCGAAGCTCTGCCTCGCGAGTGATTTGTTCACAAACTCGACGTCCCGGAATCAACTCTTCCCCTCGGGCTTTCCTCCCGCGGTGGGAAACCGCGGCGGCTGCCGCCGGGAGGAGCGCAGGCGGTCGAGCTGCGCCAATGTTGGGTACGCAACGAAGGCGCCCAGCGCATTCGCGTCCGACACGCCGTGCGGCTCGATCGCCGTGATTCGCCATGCGCCGTTGACGCGCCGCAAGGTGAACTGCTGCTCGAATGGTGGGAACGGCCAGCCGGGCACCGGCGCGGTGTCCCAGGGCGCTGGCGTCCCCGCCGCGACGACACGCACGTTCACCTGCGCGTCGTCGAGCTCCTCGTGCGCGTCGATCCCCGTCACCGCCAGTTCTGCGGCCGCAGGCTGCAGCCAGCCGATCAGGTGGTACAGTTCCAGCCACGCGAGCCGAGCCTCCGCGAGATCGAGTGCGTCTTCCTCTGCGGGTGTCAGCCCACGCTGGTTAGGCAGCGGGAGAACGAAGATACGCGACAGCCGAAGCCCGTGGGCGCGCTGCACTTTGGCGTCGAGAAGTGGCAGGGTCCGGATCGGATCTGCGGCCCGATACTCGAAGTATCGCTTCACGGCATGGACTGCGGAGCCAGATGCGCCCGCGAGCGTGATGCGTGGTGGCGCAGCAGCCCTCGACGGTGCCCACCATCCGTACCACGCGAACATGGCGCCGCCGGCGGCTACTGCCAAGAGCGCACCGCGTAGCAACATTCCAAGGACGCCCTGGACTGCTTCGATGCCGAACGCAAGCGCCAAGCCAACCGGCAAGACAGCTGGGAGCACTAAGGTCGCTTTGGCGTAAAAGACGCCTTCCGGACGAAAGCACTGCAGTAACAAGAAGACTGCGACCAGCGCTGCAAAGCTAAGCGGCGCCCACACCCGCACGAGCTGCCGTCGGGCCGCCAGGCGGGCTACCCCCGCCCCCGCCAAGCCCAACACGCCGAGCCCCGCAACGCAGAACGCCACCATGATCACCTGAACGGAATGCTCATCCGGGAAGAACACCGCGACCGGGTCGTTCCACAGCGCATTGTGGAGCTGAACCCACGTCGCCCACGGCGGCAACTGCTGCCCTCCAGCCATTGCGGCGACAACCGCCTGCTTCTCTGGCGAGCCGTTGAACTCCGCGGGCGATGCCCAAAGCGCCAGGAACCACCGCGCATTGTGTGGCACCGCGAGGCTCGCCGCGACCACACCGAACGCCAGCAGGTTGCGCAGCGCGCGACCCACATCGCGCCGCGAGCGCCACGCATACCAGGCCGCGGCGACCCCGATCACCCCCAGCCCGGTTTCTTTCGTCAACCCTGCCAAGCCAGCCAAAAGGCCGGTGAGTGCGGCCTGGCGCGCGCTCGGCGGCTCGTCGTCCCGATTCCCGACCAGACGCGCCAGAGTTGCGGTCACGAACAGTGCGCACAGCGCGTCGCTGGTCATCATGCACGAAGCGATGAGAATTCCCGGAACCCCGAGTAGCAGTGCCGCGACGACGGCCGCGTCGACCGCGGACCCGATCCGGCGCAGCGTACGCCAGACGATCACCACCGCGGCCAACCAGCTGACGATCGAGACGCCACGCAACATGACGTGGACCGGCACCGCCTCCGGTAGCACGGACCACAGTAGCGCGCCGAGCCCGTAGTAGAGGGGCGGATGGGTGCCGGACCACGAGTGCAGGTTGGGGAGATGCCCTTCGAAGAACTCCACGACGTTGAGCGCCTGGCCGCCAGCGTCGAAATCGTGCAGCACCGGGAAGGCCACGACGTTGTGCAATCGCACCGCAACCGCAAGCAGCGCAACGGCTGCGCTCGCCACCAGAAGCGCACGCTCAGCGCAAGACGTAGACATCGTAGTGCTCGTCCGTGTTCACGCGCAACCGTGCGTGCCGCAGCGCGGGAAAGATCTCCTCGCCACGCAGGCTGGCGATACGACGCGTCGCCGCGAGAAATTCGGCGCGCGCCTCGGGGGTAATCGCGAACGTCTCTTCAACCGGGCTTCCTCCCCCGCCAAAAATCTTGTGGACTCCGGCTGGCTCCATCTCAAATCCCATCACGATGACGACGGGACACGCACAGCGCGCGCGCACCGCGCGCGCCGCCGCCAACAGCGCGGCGAGATCGTATGTCGACCGCCGCGCCGGCGTGTACTGGTCCCACGATTGGTAGGCGTCTTCGCGCGGCAGATAGATGGCGTTGGCGGCATAATACGGCAACGACGTGATCCACGGATCCGGCTCGCCGAGCACCACTGCGCCCGCCAATGCCGGATCGCCGCGCAGCAACTCCCCCAAGCGCCGACTCGACGAGAAGTCGTGCCCGAGATCGTTGACGACGAAGAGGATCCCGAGGAGCGCGTGTTCCGTGAGCAGAACCGTCACGCCGCCGGCCAGGATGGGGCCGAGCCACGACTGCACGTGCTCCAGGCGGGGAGAGAACACGGAGGTCGGGGTGGAGCCCGAGGCGTCGAGCCACATCGTGGCGATCACCACCAGCAAGACGTTCCCGAGATGCCATGGTGCGGGGCCGTAGACGAGGGTGAATGACGCCTCGATCCCGATCAGTGCGGTAGCGGCGAAGCACAACAGCACGGGGCGACGTGTCAGATACAGGAAGTAGGCCCACACCCACAGCGATAACCCGCGCACGACGGAGGAAAGCCCTCTCGCGTGACCCGCGGGCCACACCATCGCGCCCCCCACCGCTGCGGTGATGCGGCCTAGATCGAGCTGCCGAACCGCGCTCCCCGTATGGCTCGGGTCAGGGAACGCCACCATGACGGCGAGGAGCAGTCCGGCCGCGTAGATCGCGGCGGCGAACACCATGCGACGATCCCGCACCCAGTGCCGCCAACCCGATCCCCACCAAACGCCCTCGAAGAGCAGGGCCACCGCCGCCGCCGCCGCGATGATGAAGCCGAGGAGCTCGGTGTTGGCCAGTGCCGCGAGCACCACCGCCAGCGCCAGCGGCTCCTCGCGGCGGCGCGAGTGCAGGGCACAGAACGCGAACAGCAACAACATCTCCAGGCTATAGCCGCGGCTCACCACCGAGTACTGGTAGAGCGGGAAGACCGAGAAGGTGAACAGGAGGCGCAGCCACCAGGGGAGCGGGCAGCAGCGGATGAAGAGAAAGATGGCGCCGATAGCCGACGCGAGGCTGGCGGCCTTGAGCACCCAGGTCTGTCCGACGAGCGCGTACGCCTCGCGGAGGACCACGTACCAGAGGATGGGGTGGCCCTGGAGCTTCAGTGCGGCCGCCAGGGCGGATAACGAAGATGGGCTGCGGGCGATGCTCAACGCGACGACCTCATCGCGCCACGGCTCGTGGTACAGGGATGCCACAATTACGATCGCCGCGTAGAGCAGCGTCACCGCCGCCGCCCACTGCCAGCGGGGAGGCCGGGCACCCGCAAAGCGAGCCGCACCGACGTTCATTGGCGGGCCCACGTTACCCGCACCGACTCGGCTCGGGGTCTGCACGGCGCGCCGCTGCCGTGCCGCAGCTCCAATGGGGTCCAGCTACCTCCAGCGCCACGATCGGGGGGGCGAAAATCAGCGGTCATGAGGTCCGAACACGATAGTCAAACGTGACAATCAACTTGCCCCGATCATCGCTGCGGTGGTAATCATTGCCAGTGGTCTATTTGAAAATTCCTTCGATCACCAGGGCGATCCGGGGTTGGCGAAGTCGCTCGCAAGACTTCACTCCAGGGCAAACCTGACGCATCGTGCACCATGGATGCTCGTTTGTCTGGTCGCGATCTGATTGATGGCTTGATTCGGGCCGCGCATCGACACCGGCCGCCGCTGCCCCCACCGGCGCTGCAACGGGTTGTGCGGCCGTCGATGGAGCGCTTCGCGGCCTTTCGCCGTGCCTCCCAACCCGTCCTCCTGGATGGCTTGGTCGATGCATCGCCAGGTCACGCGCACTGGTCTCTTCCTCGTCTACGGCAGCGCTTCGGTGATCGAGTGATTTCGGTCATCCCGACCAAGCAGGGCCGGCTGAGCTGCGATGTGCGTTCGGGCGTGACGTTCGAGACGGTCCGTTTCGGCGACTACGTCGATCGGCTCGAGCGCGGCGACCCATCTGAGGCTTATCTCGCCGCTCCAGCAGACACGTGGCTGCCCGAGCTGAACGACGACGTGCGCCCACCGGAGTACTGTCGCAACGCGCCATGGCGAATCTCGCGATTCTGGCTCAGCGCGGCGCAGACTTCGACACCCCTGCACCGGGACGTGGCACAGAACATTTTCTTCCAACTCGCGGGCCGCAAGCGCATCTATCTCTATTCACCGGCGGCCTCCCCCTGGCTGTATTCGAACCCGCTGCGCTCCGCCCTGCCGAACTACAGCCGCTTCGATCCGGAGCAACCGGACTACGAGCGCTTCCCACTCTGCCGCGAAGTTCAGCCGCTCGAAGTGGTCCTCGAGCCGGGCGATGTACTGTACCTGCCCTCGCGCTGGTGGCACCAAGTGCGGTCGCTGGAGGTGAGTGCGTCGTTCAACTTCTGGTTTGCCGACGGTGCACTGGCCATGGTCGTGCGCGCCGCTGAGTTCGTGAAGCGCAGACGCGGCCTTGAGATCTACGGTCTCGAGACGCGCCTGCGCGCCAGCGGCAAGCTCGGCGCGCACTGAGTCGCCAAAAGGAACGTTGACAGGCACTGCGAGCCTCATGGTATACGTGAGACCAATGCACAGCGCTGCCAGCCCGTCAGTCAAGGGCGGTTCGCAGGCGAGCTCCGGGCCGTCTGCCCGCATTACCCTGATCCGTCCGCCGGCGGTTTCTTCGCGGCATGCCTACAGCGTCGGGATCGTCCCTCCGTTAGGGCCGGCGTACGTTGCCGCGGCGCTCGAAGCGGCCGGCCATGAGGTTGTGGTCATCGACGCACTCGGCGAGGCGCCGCTGGCACGGCATCCGAGTGCGCACCCAATGCTCGTGGCTCACGGGCTGACGATCGCGGAGATCGTTGCACGCATTCCTTCCGATGTGCAGGGCATCGGTGTTTCTGTCATGTTTTCGCAGCAGTGGCCGCATGTAGCGGCAATCCTCCGGGCAGTGCGCGTGGCGTTCCCGTGCCTGCCGATCTTCCTTGGTGGTGAGCACGCTAACGCAAGCTGGGAGTACCTGCTCGAGAAATGCCCCGAGGTGACGCTCTGTGTGCTCGGCGAAGGCGAAGAAACGGCGGTCGACATCGCCGCATGGATCGCCGGTCAGGGTTCACTGGAGAACATCCCTGGTATCGCCTTTCGCCGCAACGGGCTCGCCCACCGCAATCCGCCTCGCCACCGTGTCCGCGACGTCGATCAGATTCGGCGTCCCGCCTGGCACCTCTTTCCGCTCGAGAGCTACCTATCGAGAGGATACGGGCATGGGGTGAACATCGGCCGCTCGATGCCGATGCTGGCAACACGCGGCTGCCCCTATCAATGTACCTTCTGCTCGAGTCCGGGCATGTGGACAACGCGTTACTACGTCCGCTCCGTCTCATCGGTCATCGACGAGATCGGCGACTATGTCGACCGTTATGGCATTTCGAATGTCGATTTCGAGGATCTCACGGCCATCATCAAGCGGGATTGGATTCTCGCCTTCTGCGCGGAGCTGGAGCGCCGCGGCCTGCGCATCACCTATCAGCTGCCGAGCGGCACGCGCTCCGAAACCCTGGATGCCGAAGTGCTCGCCGCACTGGCGCGCAGCGGCTGTCGCAACTTGACCTACGCGCCGGAATCCGGGTCGCAGCGGACGCTCAAGTACATCAAGAAGAAGGTGCATCCCGAGCGCGTCTTGGCATCGATGCGCATCGCCAAGGAATTGGGCGTCAACATCAAGGCCAATCTCATGATCGGTTTTCCCGATGAGCGGCGCCGCGATCTGCTGTATACCATGCGGTTCGGACTGCAAGCGGCTTGGATGGGCGTCGACGATATTCCGTTGTTCCCGTTTTCGCCCTACCCCGGTACCAGCCTCTACGACGAGCTCCGACGCGACGGCAGCCTGCCTCCGCCCAATGACGACTACTTCGCTGGGCTCGGCTACATGGACATGACGCGGACGATCTCTAGCTCTCGATACATGGGTACGGCCGAGCTGAACCTCTACCGTATTCTGGGCATGAGCGCCTTCTACGTCGTCGGCTACGCGCGGCGTCCGTCGCGCATCCTGCGCACGATCCGCAATGTCAGGGCGGAGCGCAGCGAGACAGTGCTGGAACAGCGACTGATCGAATACAAGCAGCGATGGGCGGTGCGCAACGCGGCCGCGAAATTCCGCGCGAGCAAAGCCCGGTCCCACGGGCCGGGTGCAACGCCAGCCATTGTGTCCATGGCGCCTGGCCTCAAGCGAAATGAGTGATTTCGTGTGCTGAGGCCGAGCGAGTCAGCCAGGAGCCTATGAAGCCTTTCCCCGGGATGAAGCAGATCCCCGTGCACGACCGGGCGACGTTCAACCTGTCGTTCCTTCTGGAGCACTATTTTCCCAAGAGCGATTTCGTAAAGAGTATGAGGGCCACTGCTCGCTTGCGGATCGCGGAGCATATCCAGCGGGGAGGGAAGGGGAAGGTCATCCAGGTCGAACGTCTGAAGGAGATCTCTCCGAAGGATTTCCGCCGCGACTACCTATCGAAAGGGATTCCCGTCATTCTGGAAAAGGGCGCCACGGCCTGGCCCTTGGCGGCACGCTGGTCCTTCGACAATTTTCGGCAGCGCTACGGCACCGAGATGATCAAGTTGGTCCAACGCAAAGGCGTTGCCGCGGACGACGAGGTCGCGCACGGACGGGAATTCTCGGAAGAAATCCAGTTCGGTGATTTTCTCGACCAAGTCATTGGCGGCGGCAGCAAGTATATGCGGTTTTCTCCGCTGCTAGAGAAATTCCCGGAGTTGCTCGATGATTTCGATCACGACTTTTTCAAGCAAATGGCCGGCAACAACTGGGGTCTGACATATCAGCTTTTCATGGGTGGGGCCGGGACGTTTACGCCGCTGCACAACGCCATGACCAGCTTCTTCTTCGTGAACGTCTGCGGCATCAAGCGCTGGGCCCTCATTCCGAACCACTACCTCGCGGTCATGAACCCCAGCGCCGACGGGTTTGGCTACAACCATTCGAAGGCCCAGATCGACATGTCGAACGTCGACGCATTCCCCGGCTTCGACTGCATCGACCGGATGGAGGCCGTCATGCATCCCGGCGACATCTTCTTCCTGCCGTCCTGGATGTGGCACTGCGTCCAGAACGACGCACCGACCATCGGCGTGCGGTGTGGCTTCATCTATCCCAAGGGCATGGTGATGGAAGCGTTCACGCTCTCTTTCATCCGCCTGTTTGCCGCGCGCAACCCATCGACGCTCGAAGCGTTGTACTACGTGCTGTTCAAGAAGAACCTGCCCGAGCGGGACAAGTGGCTCCTCACCGCCAAGCTGATCAGGCGGTAGCGTCGACTCCACTGGTGATCCGCGGTCGGCGCGCTACACGGCTGGCGCAAGTCATTCATTCGGTCTTTCGTTTCATTCTTCGAAACCCCGTGTGGATATTCGAGCTTGCGTTGACCGCATGGCTCGGCTGGTTATTTCTGACTTCCGCCGGGTTTCGCGCCCTCCTCGCGCACCTGGCGCAGGTTGCCTTCGCAGGAGCGCGAGCGGCATCGGCGCTGCTGCATACCGATACGCAGGGTACTGCGGCCGCGCTGGGCATCACGCTGCTCAAGATGGTGCCAGGAGTCGTCGCCGTCCTCGCGTTGGCCGTCCGGCTGCGCGGGTGGGAACGCCTGCGGCTACCCTTGTGGGGGTTGCTGCTGCTAGGGATTTTCCCGTTGGCGTGCACGGTTGCGTGGACGCCGCTGCGAATTGGTGCGCTGACGACCCTGGCCGCCCTCGCCGCCTGGCTGACGAAATACCCGTGGCTGCGTTGGACGGTCCTGCTGCCGCTCGCGTTATATCTGGAGGTCTTCGCGCTGCATTTTCTGGCGCATCCCGTCGTGCGAACCTTTCTGGCCCACCGCCCGCTGCCGGTGCTGACACGGTCCCTCGTTGCCCGCTGTAACCAGAATGACGGGCAGCGCCCGCTCAATCTCCATGACGAGCAGCTTGGACCGTACTATTTCTCCTTAGCGCGGCTGCACGATGATGAGCTGCTGCTCACCAACGTAGGGACGGGCTTGTCTCGAGAAGCCGGTAAAGCGCCGGAAAATTTCTCATCGTGGTGGCTGCGAAGGCAAGGCGAAGGCTGGGTCTTCGATGATCGCTCGGCTGTCGCCGGTTATCTGCAAAATGGCTGCCTGATAAACGACGAGATCTGGATGAACGAAGATCGTGGGCGAGTGGTGGTCGGAGTCTTACGAGATCCCGCCTCACGCCGGGAGAGCCTCCGCTTCATACCGCTGAATGCGGGATCCAATAATATGGCTCTTCCCGTGTGCCGGCCGGAGCGCGGAAGCGTGATCGTGTCAGAGACCATGAGCGGTAACCGCATGTGGGAAGTCTCGGTGGATACAGAAACGGTCCGGCAAATGGGTTACGAGCCTGGTGGCGTCATCTGGGCGGCTAGAGGGCACAACAGCGCTGATCTGACCATCAACGATGCCTCCGATCTCATGGTCTACTCGCTACAGGATGAGCGTGTCTCCCAGCGCATTCCGGCTGGTGTGTTCATGTTCAATCGCCACGAAACGTGCCCACTTGATGACGCGGTGGCCCTCGCTGACATGACCGGCCGCGTCCGTCTGTTCGCGCGGGAACCCGATGGCCGCTACCGGTTCGACTGGGGCATCTCGCTGCCCTCACCGCGGAATGTTGCGTTCTCTCCGGATTGCCGCTTTCTCGGCGTCACGTCGATGGACGACACGACCGTTTCTCTCGTCGACCTCGGCATGCGGAAAGTCGTCGCGACGTATCACGTCGGCCCGGTCCTGCGCGAGATCTTGTTTCTCGGCCCACGGGAGCTCGCCGTCACGGATGCCTGTACCCTGACAACCTTCCGCTTCTGACTGGGGTGAATGCAATGAAAAAGCACTCACGCAAAGCCGCAAAGGACGCAGGGAGTCAAGAGAGTTTTCCTGAGCAAACAACAATATGAGTAACGATATTCTGAAGCAACCTCCTCTCTCCAATTCTTCAGACCTGCGGCTTTGCACCTTTGCAGCTTTGCGTGAGAAGTTGTTTTCACAATGGACTTAACCCGGCGGCGAGTCACGCAGGGTCCAGCGCAAGGAGAGTAGGGCGAACAGCGACCACGGTACGTCGGCAGTCCCGACCTTCGAGCGGCCAGCCCGGCGCGGCCAGTGGGTCACCGGCACTTCGCGAATGCGCAGCTGCGCCCGCGCCGCCCGGGCCAGCATCTCCGCGTTGATACTGTAGCCGGTGGAGACCAGCGCCAAGCCAGCCAGCGCCTCACGCCGCATCAGCTTGAAGGCGCAGTTGACGTCACGGACACGCACGTCCAGCAGCATGCTGGCCAGCACGTTGTAGCCGCGCGAGAGCACTCCACGCAGCATCCCATCGCAGCGCGCGACGCGGTGACCGACCACGATGTCCGCCTCCTCGATGAGCGGGAGCAGCCGACCCAGATCCATCGGATCGAACTGGTTGTCGCTGTCACAGAAGAACAACAGCGGCCGGGTGGCGGCCGCAAAACCTGCCCGCAACGTACAGCCGTAGCCACGATTCACTGGAAAGTGCAGGACGCGTAGCTGGCCGGCCGCGGCCATCTCGTCCAGCAGCGCCCCGGTGTGGTCGGTGCTGCCGTCGTCGACGACGATAATCTCCGAGTCGCTGGTGAGATGCTCGAGGGCTCCCCGGACGTTCGCGACCGCCATGACAATTGATGCCTCCTCGTTGAACGCCGGCATGACGCACGAGACGCTCGGCGAGGTTGAAGGCGCGGCCATGCGCCGGACTCTCGCACGCACGCGCTTCCCAAGGCAAGGCGCATCACCCGATGATTAGCGCAAGAGGTACACGTCGTACTGCTCGTTGGTGGTAACGCGCAATTGGTTGTCCTCAAGCCAGGGAAAGGTCTCCTCGCCGTGGAGGCTCGCGATGCGACGCGTCGCCGCGAGAAATGCGGCACGCGCCTCGGGGGTGATTGCAAACGTCTCTTCAACCGGGCTGCCCTTGTAAACGGTGTGGAGTCCTGCTCGCTGCAGCTCCCATCCCATCACGATAACGACCGGACACTTACAGCGCGTGCGCACGTCGCGCGCCGCCGCCAGCAGGGCGTCGAGATCGTAAGTGGAGCGCCGCGCGGGCGAGGGCCGGCCCCACCATCGGTAGACGTCCTCGCGCGGCAAGTAGAGGGGGTTGTCGGCATAGTACGGCAACGACGTGACCCACGAATCGGGTTCGCCGATCACCACCGCGCAGGCAAGTGCCGGATCGCCGCGGAGCAGTTCCCCCAAGCGCCGACTCGACGAGAAGTCATGCCCGAGGTCGTTGGCGACGAGGAGAACCCCAAGGAACACGTGTTCAGCGAGGAGAACTGCCATCCCGCCAGCCACGAGGGGGCCGAGCCACGACCGCGCGCGCTCCAGGTGCGGGGAGAGTGTGGCGGTCGGGGTAGAGCCCGAGGCGTCGAGCCACATCGTCGCGATGAGCACCAGCAGCAGGTTTCCGAGGTGCCATGGCGCGGGCGCGTAGACGAGGGTGAAGGACGCCTCGATTCCGATGAGCGCGGTGGCGGCGAAGCACAACAGCGCCGGGCGGCGCGTCAAATATACAAAGTAGGCCCACACCCACACCGACAGCATCGGCAAGATGAAGGAGAGCCTTCGCGCATGGCCCGCGGGCCACACAATCGCGCCTCCCATTCCCGCGGCGATGCGGCCTATGTTGAGAGGTCCAATCGCGGCCGGACTACCCGGGTCGGGGAACGCAACCGCATAGGCGAGGAGCAGTCCGGCCAAGTAGATCGCCGCGGCGAATACCAAGTGGCGATCCCGCACCCAGCGCCGCCAACCCGATCCCCACCAAGCGTCCTCGAAGAGCAGCGACACCGCCGCCGCCACGGCGATGATGAAACCGAGGAACTCGGTGTTGGCCAGCGCCGCGAGCACCACCGCGATCGCCAGCGGATACTCACGGCGGTGCGGATGGAGGGTACAGAACGCGAACAGCAGCAACATCTCGAGGCTGTAGCCGACGCTCACCACCGAGTAGTGGTAGAGCGGGAAAACCGAGAAGGTGAACAGGATGCGTAGCCACCAGGGAAGCGGGCAGTAGTACACGAAGAGGAAGATGGCGCCGATGGCCGACGCGAGGCTGACCGCTTTGATCACCCAGGTCTGTCCGACGAGGGCGTAGGCTTCGCGGAGCACCAGGTACCAGAGGATGGGGTGGCCCTCGTATTTCAGCGCCGCGGCCAACTCGGGTAACGAGAACGCGCCGCGGGCAATGCTCAACGCGACGACTTCATCGCGCCACGGCTCATGGTAGACCGCTGCGGTAATCACGATGGCCGCGTAGAGCAGGGTCACCGCCACCGCCCACCGCCAGCGCCGAGCGACAACGTCGGCACGGTGAGTCGCACCAACCTCTATTGGCGAGTCCGACAGGCTGGTAGACGGCGTGCTCGCTGCATCGGACATGCGTGCCGTGCAGCGTAGCACGCGCAAGACCAGATTCTAAAGATGTCGTCCCGTGCCTGTAGAGGGGAGCGATTCCCAGCCATCAGCCCCGACGTTGCGGCGCAGTACAGAGCCGACCCGGCGAATGAATTCGCGGCAACGAATGGCACCAAGTCGCCCTACGGCGACTCCCTCGCCGCCCCGAGGCTAAACCGACTGCTGGAGGGGGCGGGGAGCCCACGGAGGTGGGCTTGGCGCATTTCGCTGCCGCGGCTTGAGCCGCCGGGGCTGAATGGACAGACGCCACCACACCGAGGCTTCACCGCGCTGCGATAGTCGCCTTGACAGTGGCGCCGCACGCCCTGTAGTTTTCTGACGCGTTGTCGGACTTTCAACCTGTCGGAAGGAGTGTGTGCATGAATCCCCACCCTCGAAGCACGACTCGCAGCGTCCTCGGATTGGTGGCAGCAGCCGGACTCCTTGCGTGCGCGTGGACATCATTCGCCAACGCGGCAGACACGGAAAATGTGGCAAGCGGAACCCCTGCAGCGGTCACTCCGCCGGCTTCGCCGAACCCTTCCCCGGAAGCGCAAGCGATCACGCCGGCGGCCGGTGCCAATGCGACCGGAGGTGCAGCGGCCGGAACACCCGCAGGCGCGGCGGCATCGGCGCAGCCGCCGACGCCCAACGCTGCGGCAACGGCGACGGCCAACGCGAAGAGCGCCGCGGCGGAGGCCTGTAAGAAGGCCATCGCAAAGTTTGGTTCCGGCGACGCCTCGGCACTGAAGTCCCTCCCCGCGGAGACACGCAGCGCCATTGAGAAGGGTGGTTTGAGCAAAGCCGCCGGTTGCCTCGCGGCCGCCAATGACAACGAGCACCTCTGTGATTCGGCGACGAGTGCGGCCGAGAAGGACGCTTGTTACAGCGACCTGGGCTTGATGCGCCAGCTCAAATCCCAGCCCAAGGGTGCCTCGCTGCTGGCGCTTTTCATTCCCGTGGTGCACAAGCAATGCAAGACCCAGTTCGCAGCGGCCGCGTGTGACAGCTTTCGCGACGCGGTGCTCAAGAAGGACGCCGCAAAGTGTAAGGAGGCCCCCGAATCCATGCGGCAAGGCTGCGCCGCTCTTGTCGCGGGTGATCCGAGTATGTGCCCGAAAGGGGACAACGAGTGTGTTCATTGGGCGACCAACGAACCTAAATTCCGCAAAGACGGGTTCAAGGGAATGGCGGATAGCCCCGCGGCCATGGCCTTTGCCACGGGAAAGCGGGACGCGTGCGCTCCCCTGTTGAGTGAGCTGGAGAGTAGCTGCAGCAAGTAGCACACACACGGCCGCGGCATTCTGAGGACTGGTGGTAACTCGGGCAAGCCGCGGCCTGCGCGCCGTACTCTCCAGTTCTGCTCGCGTCCTTAGGCGCATCGTCTTGCCGCCGCTGCCGGAGCGCAGGCTGCCGCGGCTGGCAGTCGTTGCACTGTACTACGTGAGCGTCGTCGGAGCGCTCAGACTCGCCGCCGACACCGACGTCGGTGCCCCCGTTCTCGGCGTGTGCGTGACCGCGGCATGGTATGTGGGCGTTGCCCGCAAGCCGTGGTGGCGGATTGTCCGTTGGACGGGTGCCGTTCTCACGATCCTCATCTTTCTGTGCTTTCTCGGGTTTTCTTGTGTCATATTCCCCATGTTCGAATGGGCAGCTCCGTGGTGGCTGCGGCTCGCTCAGGGCACCGCCGCGGTGCTCGTGCTCGTGACCGTGTTGCCCCGGAATTGTCCGGTGCGCATTCCAGCCGTGCTGCTGCTTGCCTTGTGCTGTGTGGTGGGCCTTGCGGCTGGCCGCGAACGCGGTGTGCTACGCTGCAACGATTACCTGCGTGTGCGGGCGCAGCCCGGCGTGGAGGTGCTGATCCCGAGCGTGCTCGAGGAGCTCTCGTGCCGAGCGGGCGATGTCTTGAACTTGTCACGCTACCCACGAAACAGCTGGGAAGCCGTCGATGGCCAACGATTCCTGCTTACTTTGCAGGACGTCACCACTCCGGGATACGGACGTGCGGTAGCGCCGCGATTCACGGGCTCCATCTGCGAGGTCCGCGTCGATCCCGATGCGCCCCTCCATTGCTTTGGAACCAGCATTGGATCGGAGATTATTGATGCTCCCGAAGACGACCGCGTCTTTGCCTTTCATTTTGACAAGCCGGACTACGGCGGCACCCTGTGGGCCTTTACGCGCGACGAGCCGCTGCGGGTGGCTGCGGTCCGGCACTTCCCGACGGCGGCGGCCGCTGGGTATTACGACCCAGGATACGACCTGCTCGCTATCTTCTCTGAAAGCCAAGGCTTCGACTTCTTGCATCCAGGAGATCTCACGCCCGCCGGTGAGCCGCTGCGCGAACGGGTCGAGGCCGGACAGATCCATTACGATGCCCGCCGCCACGCCGGAGTGTTATGCCAATCCATCGGGTTTGGCTATCGTGTCGATGGTCAGGCTTTTCTCTCATTGGCGTACACCGGCTGGCCGTTCCAGCTGCGGCGGCTTGGACCGTCGGAGCGCTACCCGTGGGCGTGGGTGACCGCGGTGTGGGGCTGCGATTGGGATCCGGATGCCAGCATCGTCTGGATTGCGATCGCCAACCTCGGCATTGTCGTGCCCATCGATTATGACACGGGCTCACTGCTTCCGGGACCATATCCCTACATTGGGATTGGGGCGCGCACCGTGTTGTACGACAAGCCGCGCCGCCGCCTGTACATCTCGAAGTGGACGACGGGCGAGGTGCTCGCCATCTCCATCGATAGCGGCGAGATCCTGCGCCGATGGTTTGCCGGCCGCTGGGTGCGCGGCCTCGCGATGTCGCGTGATCAGCGCAGCATCTTGCTCAGCGCCAATGTCGGCCTCGTCCGCATCGCGGTCGACTTTTGATATGGCGGCGCTCAGATTCTCGATTGATCCCGAAACATGCCGCGTTGCTCCGTGCCGGAGAATGGAACCACGAAGGGCACGAAGCTCACGAGAGAAAATGAAAGAGAAGATTCTGAATTTCTTTCTTCGTGGTCTTCGTGTCCTTCGTGGTGAAACTTTCGGGGAACGCCCCGCTTACAAATACGCCGCGGCCAGTCCGAGGTGGCCGACCATCATCATCAAATACATGTGACGCCATGCCGGATGGTTTTCACCCTCGGAGACCAACCGGCGGGGATCGTCGTTGATTGAGTAGATCACCACCGCGCCCCAGACGACCAGGATCGCTGCCAAGAGCAGGATCGGCGTCGGGTGGCCGGTGAGCACATGCAGACGGAGTCCCAACGGCAGCAGCAGCCAGGGAACGACAAAGGCGGGACTGATGGCGCGGGCGCTCCAGGTGGCGCCGTAGCGCACCGGCAACGTAATGCAGCCGGCGGCGCGGTCACCTTCGATGTCCGCGAAGTCTTTGGTCGTCGTCGCGCCCAGCAAGAACAGGAAATAGATGAAGCCGATGTACCACGGTTCAATCGACGTGAGCACCGTGGCCACCGCCGCCCACCCCGCGACCTTGAGCAATCCGCCGCGCACCAGCGCAATGACGAGGTTCGAGGCGAACGGATGCTGCTTCAGGCGCACCGGCGGCACCGAATAGGCGACGGTCGATAGCGCGGCGATGAGATAAATGGCGAAGGTTTGCCAATTCACCCGCGCAACGAGACCGAGCGCGGCGCCATAGGTCAGCACCACAAAGATCCAGGCCTGCCACCGGGTCATGCGTCCAGATGGCAACGGCCGCTGCGGCTTGTTGATGCGATCGTTCTCGAAGTCGTAGATCTGGTTGAGCCCGTTGGACGCTGCGTTCAGCACCGCCGCGGCAAGTGCGGCGAGGCCGACGTCGATGACCGGAAACGCCGCGTGCGAAGCACACCAACCGATCACCGCACCCGAGAATATTCCGATCATCGGCGGCACCAATGTGAAGGGACGCGCGAATGTCCAGTAGAGGCGCAGTAAGCTCATGAACATGCGGCGGAGTACTTCCGCTTGCTGTGTGCACCCTCACCCTCCCCTCTCCCGCGCTGAGAAAACGCGCGGGCGAGGACACCGGCGTTTGCTTGCTGACGCTCACCCACCAGCTGGCCTCTCCCGCGCATCCCTTCCGCGTGGGAGAGGGGAGGGTGAGGGTGCATGATGATCCGCAGCAACCTTGGAGTTGTTTCGCTGGGCTTCCGACACAAGACACTGGCGATCCTGCGGCCCGCTGCCGCAAGTCACTCCGGAATCTCGTATGGGAACGCGCGCCGCAAGGTGCGCGGCCGTTTTTCCGGCTGAAAGCCGGAGCTGAGAAAGGCGATCCATTCGGCGATGTCGCCGGGCTGCACGCCGCCGTCTCGGACGTCGATGCCACCGTAGCTGTACCGGTCGCGACTGTAGGGGACGAGACTCCTCTTGTAGAAGAACACCAGCGTGTGATTGGGCCGCGGGCAGAACACCTTCATGCGGGCGCGATTCGGCGTGCCGTTGGACGGGGGACGCACTTCGAAGCCGGCGGCTTCCGTGTCAATTTCGAACGGCGCCGCCGCGGCCGCGAGCGCCTCGCGGATCGCCTGCGTTACTGAGATCTTCGCCGGCTCGCCGTGCGGCTTCGCTTCCACCAGGAGCGCGGGCTTCCGGAGCGGTGTCACCGCGGCCGGCTTCCGAACGGGCTGCGGTGGAGGCGTCGAGCCTTCCTTTTGTGGAGCGCCCTGCGGAGGGGTGAGAATTTCGGAGGCCTGGATGTTCTTCGGGCGCCGCTTCCACCAGAAGTACGGCTGCGCGGCGCGGCGCGCAGCCGCCATCTTGAGTGCGTACCAGCGCGCGCTCCAGGTTGGCGGCGCGAGATAGCGCGTATCGCCGGGCTGGACGATCAGGCTGACTTCGATGTTCGGCGTCACGTCGATGGGGATGTTGTTCTTGCGGCAGGCATCGTAGAGATGCCGATAGACGACCATCATGTCCTCGGTGCGCGGCGCCGGCCACTGCTCCATGTCGGTACCGATGGTCGGCCGAAACACACACACCGTCGGGAAGGCGCCCAGGCCGGTGATGTAGTCGATCGCCTTGAGCGTGTCCTCGATGGGCTCGACGCCGGCGATGATTTCTCCCGAGCACGCGCCTTTGCCGAGCTTCTTCGACGTATACTCAAGGGCGCGGAAGAACGTCTCCTGGCCGACGAGCTTCTGCTTGCCCGGCAACAGCTTCGCAAAGTACTCCGGATTGTGGAACTCGTAGCAGAAGCTGAAGTGGTCGGCGCCAAGGTCGATCGCCTGATCGTACTTCCAGAAGTCGAGGGTTGGAATGAGCTGCAAGCCGATGAGCGCGCCCACCCGCGACTTCACCGCCTTGACATACGGCGCGGCGACGTCCAGGTCGCGGTCCTTCTGGTACCCGGAGTTGAAGTGCACGAAGGTGACTCCGGACTCTTGCTTCGCGGCGCGGCACACTTCGACGACATCGTCGACCTGCTTCACCGCGACCTCATTCACGCCGACGTTGAGCCCCGTTGCACAGAAGCGGCAGTTGAGCGCCGGCTCGTGATACCAGAAGCCGCAGGAGTTGGAGATGTAGATGCCGAGATAGGTCCCCTGCAGCACGCCCACCTTGTGCATGGGTGTGCCGTGCGCAGTGGTGCGCGTGTACCAGGTGGGCTCGGAGGGGATGCGAATCGCGTAGCGCAAGCCGCTGCGCTCGTCGACGACCGTGTAGGCGCCCGCCTCAGATACCAAGCGGTAATACGAGTCTTGCGCGAAGTCTTCTTCGACGGGAACGTTCATCCACAGGTCTTTGATGGCTCCCGGAATGACGATCTCGAGCCCGCTGCCGAGTCCGGCGCGCGTGCGCGAAATCAAGCGCGCGTCGTGTTCCAAGGCGCACGACGGATCGATGCGCATGCCCTTGCAAAAGAGGTCGATCTCCAGCTCGCAGGGATTGAGCGCGCTAGCGGGAGGCGCCGTTGCCGCGCCGATCGGCTGGGTTACCAAACCCGCCCGCGGCATGGCGACATGTTGTGAGGCCGGCTGCATCGATTGACCGTTCAATAGTGACATACGCCGAGACTTCGCGCGCAGTCAACCGCGATCTGCGCCGGCGCGGTCTCAGCGCCTGCTGATGGGACCTGTGGAAGCTGGCCTCTCCCGCGCATCCGTTCCGCGCGGGAGAGGATGAAGGTGAGGGTACCTGTGACCCATGTGCCCGGTTTGTACCCTCGGGGGGAACGGACGAGAGCGTTTCCGAGGGGCTCGCGACCAAGAGTATGTTGCGCGCGAGTCGAACCTGCCCGACGGCACCGCAGAGCGACCAATCCTGTCCTGAGGCTCCCCGAAGGGGGGAGCGGACCATAGAAAAGACGCCGGCCGCAGGCCTACCATTGTCGCTCAATCGAAAACCGGGCAACGTCGTGCAGCAACTGCACCGCTGCAGCATCGCCACTCCAGCGGATGGTATCGAGCACTGCCAATGCATCGGCGAGAAACTGCTGCGCCGTGTGTTGCGCATACGCGATGGCGCCGCAGTGCTTCATGAGCGCGAGGACGCGATTCACGTCGTTGTCCGTCTTCTCCTGCCGCGTCCTCTGCATGATGGCGGTGACCCGGGCGGCGTCCTCGTGACCCGCCTCTTTGAGGGCCTTGAGGAGGATCAGACTCCGCTTGCCCTCGCGGATGTCGTCGGCCTTCTGCTTGCCATAGCGCGACGACTCGCCCACCAGGTTGAGAGTGTCATCCTGGATCTGGAAGCCGACACCGAGCTTGAGACCGAACTCACGCAGCCGGTCCAGCTCGGCGGCCGGCGCGCCGGCGATGAGGCCACCGAGTCGGCAGGGACCCGCCACGGAGTACCAGGCCGTTTTCCGACTGACCATGGCAAGGTAGTCGGACTCGTCGAGGTCCCAGCGGCGGCCGACAACCCAGGCAAGCTCCATGTGTTGGCCTTCGGTCGTTTCGTTGACGATGCGCGCGAACTCTTCCATGACTTGCAACGCGGTGTCCGCACCGAGCCGGTCCTTGTTCTGGAGAAGGACCCCCCACATGCGCGCGTGCAGCGCGTCGCCCGCATTCATCGCGAGCAGCTCCCCGTACTTGCGGTGCAACGCCGGCCTGCCGCGGCGCAGCTCGGAGCCGTCTTCGATGTCGTCGTGAATGAGAATCCAGTTCTGCAGGATCTCGATGCACGCAGCCGTGAGCAGTGCGTCGTCCTCGCTGCCGCCCAGGGCTTTGCAGGTGGTGACGCAGAACAGCGAGCGCAGCCCCTTGGCCGGGCGCTCGGGATAGTCGCGCATCATTTCATAGAGCAGCGCGATCTCCTTGATCGGACTGACCGTCGGCAGCAGGTGCTCCAAGATCAAGGCATCGACCTTGGCTTTCACCCGGGCCATCTCTTCAAGGACTTGAACCAATTGCTGATCTCCACGCGCACGCGTCGCGACTACGCCAGGGGTACCCAAACGCCCGCCATCAGAGAATCACGAAAGCACGAAAGTTCGAAATCACGAAAGGGGAAGGAGACAGCCCGTTGAAAAGCCCCGCCTCATGCTTCGAGAGCCTCAGCATCAGCGGATCCGCTCCCGAAATCTTTTGGAGATTCTCAACTCACCCTGAGGCTCTCGAAGGGTAAGCTTCCTTTTCCAACGGGCTGTTAAGCTCGTGTTCACAGCAGCTGCGTCGGGTTGACGGGCCGGTCCGGCCGCTGGGTGGCCAGCAAATACACGCCGTAGAGGAGCATCGCGCTCATTGTCCAGGTGAGCCAAATGGAGGTGATGTCAGTGCCGGCACCGATCCGCGACGCCAGAAGGCGCGACGGGAGGTCACCCATCATGCCCATGCCCCAGATAACCATCTGCAGGATGAGCAGCTGATACCACATGCACAGCACCGCCAGATAGCTCGCGAGCACCAGGCAGACGACGGGGTAGACCCAGTCGTGCTGCTGCGCCGCCGGCCCAATCGAGTCGACCAACTCAAGAACGGCAACGAAGCACTGCGCCAGCACGACATACAGGAGGTTGCGCTGCAGCCGCAGCGGCTTGTGCGTGAGATACACCAACAGCGTCAGCAGCCAGAAGACGGTGAACATGTGACCCGAGACCCAGCCCGGGCTCATGCCGTACCCACCACCTTTGGTCGCCCACCAGTGCATCCGGACCGCGACGTTCTCGATGGCGCAGGTGATGGTGCTGGTCACGACGCACGCCAGGGCGAGCACCGGCAAGACCCGCGTGCCGTAGTCGCGCGCTGTGATTCGCGCCTCTCCTGCCGCCATCGTCGCCGCGTCGGCACCGATGAGGAATTGCGCGACGTACAGCGAGGTGTACGCCTCAAACAGCCATCCCATCGGAATGGTGACGGGCACGTTGAGGATCTTCAGGTCGGTCCCACTGAATCGGTAATTGGACAGGAAATTTTGATACATCAGCTCGCGCGCGAAGGCGAAGAGATAGCCTGCCCCCCAGAAGATCAGCGTGTTCCGCCGGCCGCGGAACAACCAGGAATGCAGGATCAGCAGTCCGGTGGCGATTAGGACCGGATAGGTGAAGAGTGGCCGGTACATCGCTCCCTTCCGGAGTTGACTTGTCTGAAGTACAGAACGACGACGGCGCCGAGCGGAGCGACGGTCAGCAAGGTCATCGGCTGGCGCAGGATGACGCCGAGGCCAGTGACACACACGGCGATCAGGATCAACAGGGCCGTCACCGGACCGTGCCGAACGACGGGGTTGCGCCGCAGCCGCTCGCGCATCGTCTGGGCTTCCGGCGCGCTGAATCTGGAGAGCATAGATTGAGTAGTCCTACCATGGTGGCTTCCGCTCCATCAAGGCGGAACGCCGGGGGATGCGGGCAGGTTGGCCCAACAATTCAGTAGGCATCGCCGTAGCCGCGAACTCACCCCCTGGCCCGCTTTCTTGGAAGGGACTGCCGATTTTCTCGGATGTGGAGGCGATTCGGGAATCGCCCCAGGCGGTGCTGCCGATGCGTCCTTTCGGGCAGTTCCCGAACTGCCCCTACACGCGAGATGCCCAAACCCGAGAATATCGACAGGCCAGGGGGATGAGTTTCGCGAGTGGTGCGTCTCGCCCTACAGTTGATCGATTTCGTCGTCCGTACACACACGCAGGACGACATCTGAACTTGGCCGCGCCTGGCATAAGAGGACGAACCCCTGCTCGATCTGCTCGTCGCTGAGGAAGATCTGCGTGCTCTGATCCACCTCGCCTTCCAGCAGACGAGCGCTGCACATCCCGCACGACCCCATGCGGCAGCCGAACATCAGGTCCATGCCACGCCGCAGGGCGTCGTCGAGGACCGGAGCGCTGCCGTCCGACGCAAAGGTCAACCGCCCGGCCTCGGCCTTTCGCACCTCGACCCAGCAACGCCCGTCCGTTGGTCGCTGCGTTTCTGCTGTCGGCAGGAGAGGCCACGCGGCGCTGCCGTCCGCGCCACCGTCGCGGCGTGTTCCCGGCCCGCCCGGCTCCGGATGCGTGGGTTGCACCTGCGACCTGTCAGAACGCCGGGCCTTGCCGTAGATGTTCTTGACGCGATTCTGCTCGGACTCGACGTGGCGCGCCGGCACCAGCTGTTGGCGGGAGAACCCGTACGGCTTGATGGTGGCGTCCAGGCCCTCGGTGCGTCGCAGCAGCTCATTGAGATGCGGCAGAATGCCTTCCTCCGCAATCGCGAGCTTGGCCTGCAGATCCGGCGCCAGACCAAGGGTGCGCACGGGCTGGATGATGAAATGGCGCGCGCCACGGTCGTACGTGGCCCGGAAAATCCGCTCCAATCGCATCACATTCAACCGCGAGACGACGATCTTGTGCGTGACACTGATGCGAATTCCCAGGACCTGCGCCAGGCGGAGAAGGACCGCGAGACCTTTGAGCGCTTCGAACAACGACTCGCCGTTGTCGGCGATCGGATTGACATCCAACTGCGATGCGCGATCGGCAGCGTGCAGCGAGATGTCGAAAAACTGGAAGCCGGCGCGCAGGATGCGCAGTGCGAAGCGCGGATCGGCGAAGGTGCGGAAGTGTGAGGACATGCCGAAGCAGGTAAAGCCGACCTGTTTGGCGAGCTCCACATGTTCGAACAGCTTCGGGTGGATGGTCGGCTCACCCATTGCGAAGAACAGCATGTCGAACGCGCCCGCGGAGTTGAGGATCAGCGCGCGCGTCGTATCCGTCTTCAGCATCGGCCGGTGCGCCGGATTGAATTTTTCGATGCAGAAGGCGCATTCGCTGTCACACGCGCCGGTACCGCGCAGATTCAGTATCCGAAGATCCTCGTGACCCGGCCCTCGGTCCGGTTGGAAGCCCAGGCCGTACGTGGCGGGATCGGCGGACTCAAGCTCGGCAAGCAACGCTTCCAGGCTGATCTCCGGCCGTGCGAGCGCTGCCAGCCCCGCCTTGGGGACCGCCGCCGCTTGCGGTGTGCGCGCTTCAGGATGCGGTTGCAGCGTGGCCAAGAGGTCGTCGTCGGCTGCCAGACGCTCCCTTTTGCGCAGCAGATCCGCCACCGCGCGCAGGACCCTTTCGACGGTCTTCTCCGTTTCCCCACTGCCGCCGCCGCCGTTCATCAGGATGAAGTCCAGGCGCTCGGTGTGGGCCACTCCCAGCGGCGCGCCGTCGTTGCGGCGGATCGAGACACGCGCGACCCCCTGTTGCTCATGCCGCAGCAGCAAGACCGCGGCGCCGCCGCGTACCGGGCTCAGCGATTCGAGCACCCAGCCAAGACCGAGCGTTGCCCCTTCGGTCAACGGCGCCAGGAGCGGCCAGGGAGGGGCTTCCATTGTGGCTTTGCTTTTTCCGTGGGAGTGAGCTCCAACGAGTATCGTCCGCGGTAGTGGGAGAGTCAACTTGAGATGCCGGTCGGTCGATGGCTAATGGGGAAAGTCTCGCTGTTGGTAACCCCTCAGCTCTTGGCGGCGTTCGCGCTGATGCTCCTGGGCGCCGCGTTGCCGGCACACGCCGAGACCGCTGCCTGCCCGCAGGGAATCTCGCGCGTCACGACGGAGCGCTTGTTTGCCATCCTGAACCATCCTCCGGCAGAAGCGGGTTGTACGTTCGAGGGCATTGAAACTGATCGGGCCCGTCTCGAGGCACGCTGGTCGTACCACGGTGCGCGCCTGCCCCCGATCGCCGTCGTGCCGCGGGAATGCGCGCCGGACTCCATGGGGCACGTCGGGTCCTTCGTCATTGATGTCCCTCGGGAAGTCGCGGCGCGCTGTCCGAGTGTCATCCCGCTGATCGAGGCGCTCGAGAAGCAGGTCGGCCAGGAGACACCCGCTGGGAAGATTGGCAGCGTCGACGACCCGTTGTATCGCGGCGCGCGCGTCGTGTTCGTTGTGATCACGCTGCTCGGCCTGTTTCTCTTCGGGCGCGCGGCCATGCGGTGGCGCCGGCTCGATTGGGGGTGGGGTGTGCTCGGCATCGTCGCCTTTTCCGGTGCGCTGGCCTTGCGTGCGGCCCTGCCGTTCTCGTTGGGCAACTGGTACGCGGAGGTCTTGCCCGCCTTCGGCCCGCCGCCGTGGATGCGGTTCGGGCCGGGCTACTTTGCTTTCCAATCGCTGCTGCGCGACGCGGGCATCTGGAACCCGCGCGCGCTGATTCTTTCGCAGCTCGTGCTCGGCGCGGCGGCACTCCCGCTGCTGCTGGGCGTGTTATGGGAACTGCACATCGGACTGGAAGCCGCCGCGGCGACGCTCATGCTCATGGTCTGCGCGCCGTTTCACGCGCGTCTGTCGGCGAGCGCGAGCGAGCATATCCTGGCCTCGACGCTCTGTCTGGGTTTGCTGCTCGCCTGGCTGCGCGCCGTACGCACGAGCGACTGGGCATGGCTGTTTCTGACGGCGCTACTGTTCCCTGCCGTTTGCACAACGCGCGTCGATATGACGGTGCAAGCCTCACTGGTCCTGCTGTGGCCCTTCTTGCGGGATCGCGTCGAGCGCGACCGTGCTGTGCACGGCTGGTCGCTCGGATGGCGAATCGCAATTGTAGGCCTGGTCGCGGCGTTGACGGTCGCGACGGCGTACCGCGGCATCGCGCTGCCATCGCATCATCCCTTGCCGGAGTCCGCGGGGCGCATCTTCGCATTGCGCGTATTTCTCCCGCAGTATTGGCAATTGGCGACCGGCGATCCGGCTTGGATGTCGTTGTCCGCAGTTCTGCTGGCCATGCTTGGCGTCGCGGCAATGCTGGTGCGTCGGCCGCTGCTTCTGGTGCGCGTCGCCGGCACATTGATAGTTGCCTTCGTGGCTCTCGGGCGCACCTTCGTCCCCGACGAGGTGCTGGGAGCGCGCTATTTCCTGTTCACGATCCCGATCTTCCTGATTGCCTCGGGGCAGGGGTTCGAGATGCTGCTCGCCCTGGCGCCACCGCGGCGGCGCGCAGCGGTGGCGGCTGTCGCGATTGTGGTCCTCGGCCTCTGGAGCGCTTTGGCGGCGCGTGGCGCGTACGCGGTGCGCTCTGCGTTTCAGGACGAATACACCTTCCTGCGCAGCGCACTGAGCCGCTTGCCGGCTGGCTGTACTGTGTATGCAGTGCCGATGCGCGCCGACGTCTTCGCGCACGACCTGGATTGTTGTTTGGACTTGCCCCGCTCGCCGCTGGTGCTCGATGAGCCGCAACTGCCATTTCGCGAGCTGCCCGCCACCCTCGCCTCGGTCTTCGACAGCCCCGGATGCGTGGCCTACTACGAGAGCGTGGCGTGCGAAATTCGCGATGATCCAGACGACCCGTTGGTGCATGACCGGGCGGACAAGGCGGCTGAGTATCTGCAGCGGCGGTGCGCGGAAGTCCGGCGCACCGGACAGCTCGAAGCGATTGCAGAAGTCACGACGTCGCCGCGCGCCACGGTGAATTTCTTCCACGGCAAGCGCCCGCATGCCGGGCTGTATCGCTGGAGGCGTTGAGCTCGCAGACATCGGACAACAGACAACAGACTGAGAGACGATAGAGAACCCCATTATTAGCGACCGTTTCCGTCTCTTGTCTGTTGTCCCCGAGTCTGTTGTCTGTTGTCCAAATGTGCCGGCAGTGCCTTCTTCCCCTCTGGGTGGCGTCGATGGTGTTGTGTGCGGCGCCGACGCGGGCATCCACGTGCGATACCGATTTCGTACGTGTCCAGGCGGAGCACAGCGTATGCGGCTACGAGGTCGAGGCGGTTCGGGTCACGCACGGCATCGTGAGTCTGCTGTTTCGCCGCCGCGGCGGTACCGGGAGCTTCGCGATCGCCTTGTACGCATCCGGGACGCGGCTGTCGACCTCGACGACGCGGGCGCGGCTCGATCGAGCGGAAGTCACTCGGGCAGCCGCACCGATCAGCGCGTGGTGGCAGAATGGGGAGCTGCAGCGGACACTGGCAGCGTGCAGTGCGGGCAGCCCCGAGCCCGGCGGCGACCTGACGGAAAGACTGCGCCGCGCCGCCGAGGACATGCTCTCTACCCGCGAAGGCGGAAGCTGGATCATGGTCGGCGAGAGCTTCTTCCTCGTGCTCCTCGGGGCTGTGGTGGTGGGTCTCAAGCGACTGCGGGGACGTGTGGTGATGGCGCGCGGCGATGCGCGGATAATCGTGCTGCTCACCGCGGTCGCGCTGCTGCTCCGGTGGATGGCGCACGCGGGTCCGTCAGACATCCGTGCGGTGATCGAAGAAGGCGGCACCAGGCGCGCCGGGTGGGCGGCGCTGCTGCGTCTCATCTTCGACGTGCTGCCGCGGCATGACGAGACCATTTGGACAATCAACCGCATCGTCGGCGCCCTGTCGGTACCGCTTCTCTATGCGGTGATTCGACGGCGCTTCGCCGATCCCATGGCGGCAATCGCTGCCGCCGCGGCTCTGGCGGTCACGCCGCTCATCGCGCGATTCTCCGCTTCCGATACCCCGTATATTCTGTTGTGCGCCGCCCTCCTCGGCGCGGTAATCGCGTTCGATCAATATGCGGAATCCGGGTCAATGGGAGCGTTGGCGCTTGCGCTTGGGCTGCTCACGGCCACGTTGCAACTGCGGCCGGAAGGATCATGGCTGATCGTGCCAACGACACTCGTCGCACTCGCCGGCGGCGTCCCGACAGACTGGCGTGCCCGGTTGTGGCGTCCGTCGTTTGCGCTGTGCGCGCTGCTCTTCGTCGCGCTCAACGTCGTGGCGACGAGCTGGGCGCTTACAGGCAATGCGCGCCACTTGACCGGCTTCGTCCTGCTGGGGTCCGTCTTCGGGAGCCCGTGGGCTGATCCCGACACCACGCCGCGTCTGCTGGGTCTGCTCGTCGGGCTCGGCGCGATGGCGGCGCTGCTGTACCGATACCGGTCTTCGGGCACGCTTTGGCTGATGGCAGTTCTCGTTGCACTCCCGCTTGATTACCCCGCTACCATCTTGTCCTCCATCATGATCGACGGACATATGGCAATCGCGTCGATGCCGCAGTACGCCAATGCGCGCTATCACCTGCCCGCGATGTACCTGGCCTGTGGTCTAGCAGGCCTCGGCGTTGCCACGTTTCTCGATCTGCTGCGGCGCCTCCTACGAAGGGAGCTGCCCGGCGCGCGCATGATTGCTCTCGGTATCGTCTGCCTGGCGGCGCTGCCGGGATTCGACCTGCTCGGGCGCATGTGGACGCCGCAGCGGGAATATGAACTGTTTCGCAACGGGCTGGCCGGCGTTGCCCCAACATGCCGCGTGGTCACTCTGTTGAACGGCATGGACGCGGGATTCGTTCCGTTTTCATATCTCGCGCCGGGCGGGTTGCTCGACATCGACGACCTGCTCGCCGACCCATCGGCGGAAGGCTGCTTCATCTACTACCGCAGCGGCAACTGTTACACCCTGGATCTCGTACCAGAGGGCGAGCGCGCGGGGTTCGAAATGAACCCGAAGTGTCGTGCCATCGAGCAACGGTTTCGGTTGGAAGCGCTAGTGGAAGCCGAGGTGCCGGCGCAGGCCTATCGTGGCGAGGTCTACGCGCGCAATCCGCTTCCGCTGGGGTTCTACCGTCTCCGGGAAATTGGACCGGGTGATTCAAGTACCCTCACCCTCCCGCACGGCTTCATCTTGTCGCGTCCGGCGCTTCGGTGTAGACGACGAATATCATGAGCGAGTCGCGCTGGCCGAAGCTGATGCCGACGCCATTGTGGTCGAAGCGCTCGGTTGCCGAGCGAGCGCAGGCGATCGAGTCGGCGTGCCGGACTGCCATGCAGCTGCTTGAGGGATGTGCAGACGGCAAGGCGCGCTTAGAGCACATCGATGCCGTCCCAGCCTCGACACGTGCCCATTTGCGTCGCCTGGCCGCTCGACGGCGCAATGGATGACTTGCCCACCGCCGCAGAAGCGGCACGTGTCGTGGCCGACGCGCTGGAAGGTCATGGGCTCCCATATGCCATCGGTGGTGCTATCGCTCTCGGCTTCTACGCCGTGCCACGCGCCACTGTTGACCTGGACATCAACGTATTCGCGGTTCCACCAGAAGCGCTGCCCCAGACCTTGTCGGCTTTGGCTGAAGCCGGGTTCGTCGCCGACGAAGATGCGGACTCCCTGCAGCAGCGCGCAACTTCCGAGGGACAATTTCGCGGCCATCTCTCCGGGCTACGAGTCGATGTGTTCGTACCGGCAATTGCGTATTACGCGGAGTTGGCGACGCGTCGCCGCCAAATCGTCTTGCTAGGCCGGCCTGCCTGGATTCTTGGTCCTGAGGATCTCGTTGTGCTCAAGATGATGTTCTTTCGCCGCAAGGACCTCGCCGATGTGGAAGCGGTCCTTCGAGAACAGGGGCAGTCCCTGGATCGCAGCTTCGTGAGAGCCAAGTTGATTGAGCTGGTCGGCGCCGAGGACGAACGGGTTCGTGAACTCGCGGTGATTGAGCGTGACGTCGACGCGGCGTAGCGCGCAACGTCTAAGATTGAATCAGCGGCTCCGGTTGGCAATCAGCGGATGGCCGCTGAGATGAACGCCTCGCGGAGCGCGTCGTCGGCCGGGCGTGGACCGCAACGCGCTCCGATGCTGCTCGCCATCGTCATTGCCGTCGCGGCGTTTGCATGGCTCAATCACGTCAACCCGCCGTTCACGGTCACCGACGACGGCGTTCGTGATCAGCTGCTGGCGCGTGACTGCACCGACCTCGGCGATTGTCATTTGATCGGCGCCCCGACATCCGTGCCGGGATTCCACCAGGGCGCCGTCTGGCTCGATGTGTTGATCGCGGTGCGGCTCTTCGGCGGTGACACCGCCAGCCAGCGCACGGTGGTGCTGGTGCTGCTGGCGGTGAGCGTGGCAACGCTCTTTCTCGTGGTCGGGCGCTGGCTGCGACCATCCATCGCATTCCCCGCGGCGGTTCTCATGACCGCGGCGCTGAGCGTCAACCCGTACGCCAGTCAATTGATCAACCCGAGTGTCGCGGCTTTCCCGGACGTCATCACGGCTGCCGGGCTGCTGTGCTTCGGCCTGTCGCCGCGGCGCCGGTTCCTGTTGCTGTCGGCCTTCGCGCTCGGCGCGGGCATCAACGTCCATGTCGGCTCACTGAGTCTCGTGGCACCGTTCCTCGCGATTGCCGTGCTCGCGCAGCCGCGGCCGTGGCGGGCGCTGGTGGCGGCGTGCATGGTGTTCGTTGTCACCTACTTCCTCGCGTCGCGTGCGGCGCTGCTCGCCAATCTGATCGGTCTGGCGCGCTACGGCCGGCTGCTGCCGGTGTTGGCCGGCGGCCTGGTTCTCGTGCTGCTGTCAGCGGCCCTGGGGCCCCGATTCCGCTGTCTCTCCCGGGACGCGCGGTCATGGGCCATCGGCTTCATTCTGGTGCTGCCGTTTGGTCTTGGAGCGTTGTGGTTGGTCTGTGTGCAACGACATCACTACGGCATTACCTACTGGCATCCGATCCTCGGTCCCGCCGCCACGCTCGCCGCGGCGCTGGTCACGCTGCCGTTCGAGATCGTTGCCCGATGGTTCCGTCCGCTGCGTTGGATTCCCACCGCGGCGGCACTCGGTGGCTTGGCGTTTCTGGCGCCGCGCCTCGATCACTTCGGACCGCCATTGGCGCTACCGGAGCCTTGGACGCTCGCGGAGGCGAGCGCGATCGCCGACCGAGCAGCGCAGCGCGGGTGGGGCTATGAGAGCCTGGTTTTTCACCTGCAAAGCCGCGCCTGCCGAGAGCTGCTGGTCGGCATGTCGGTGAACGCCGCCGCACCGCAGTCGCTTCCCGAACGTGGCCGCCGGCAGCTGCAAGTGGTGCGGGGGTCCAGCGAGCGCCTCGTTGCCGCGTTGGCCGGGGTGGATCGGCGCGACATCGTGTCCCTGGGACCTGCGGTCGGCGTCTCTTCCATGGCACGCTCCCCCCTTCGGGGAGCCTCAGGACAGGATTGGTCGCTAGGGACTGCCCAGTCCGACAGGCTGCCAGGACGCACAGAGGTCGCGGTGTTGCGGGAGATTGAATCCTGGATGGAGCCCGACCGATTGGTAGCCTGTCGCCGCTTCGTCGACTCGGAGCATCCCCCGCTGTGTTCCGCCGCGGCTCCCCCAGATCCCGGTGTTCTCAATCCGGAGCGCTTTCTCTTCGCGACGCGGTCCTTTCCGCAGATCCACAACCTGGATGCGCCCGCGCCTTACATCGCCACCTACGAGATCCCACTGTCGCCGCTCGCCGGCGAGAGTCGGGAGCTGACCTTGATCGATCATTTCCCGCCCGGCTGTGAGTGGCGCATCACGCGCGCCGAGGGCGTTCGAGTCGAGGGCACGCTCCCGGCCACACGCATACGCCTGCATGCGGAGAACAGCACCCCGGGATTGCTGGTGATCGAGAAGCCCTTCGGCACGGCCGCATGTCCCTCCGAGACCTCGGAGATCCGCTATCCCCCCTGCGTGTTCGAGACGCAGCCGGGCGATCCACTGTCGCCGATCATGGAAGCCGGCTGATGTCGATACGTGGATCACTTCACCTCGCGGCACTTCTCTGCATTGCGTCGTGCTGCAACGTGCCGGCGTGGGCGCAAGCTCCGGCGTTGAGCGAGCACGATGAGATCGTCGCCCAGCGGTGGCGTGATCTGGCCTTGACCAGAGACAGTGAGGCGGCCTTTGAGCGCCTCATCCGCATGGCGCAGGCAGGGCAGTTGGGTGACGATGTCACCAATGCCAATGTCGGAATCGTGAAGAACCATGTGCGCGTCGAGCTCGTGCGCGCGGGAGCGCCGATGAAGGTGCTGTTCTTGACCCCAAAGGGCTCGACGCCGGGGATGAGTCGATACTTCGCGGTCACGCCCGGCGATGCTGCCACGGCGCGCGATGCGGCGCGCGTCGGACACGCGCTCGATCTGGTCTTCGACGTGGATCCATTCCAGCGCGCCTACGATTTTTTCAATGTGGCTCCGGGCGGCGCGCCGCTCCCCAGTCTTTTCGAGGCGTGGACATTCGATGGTTGGCGCGGCGTCACGCGCGGGCTTGAACGCCGGATGGCGGCGCTCGCGAGCCTCACCTACACCGTGGCGGTCATCGTTGCGCTGTCTGCAAGCTTTCTGGCAAGCCTCTGGGTGCTATGGGGTGCGCCGTCGCAGTGTGCAGATCGTGGTTCATGAACGGCACCTCGAGGATCTCGCGCCTGTGCGGGGCATCCTCGATCCGTGCGGCGTGCGGCCGAAGCTCTGTTGCGTGCGTGCTGCTGGTGGTCTGCTTCGCAATGCCTGCCCGCGCCGGCCCGTGCCCGTTCGGCGTCACTCCTGAAACCGCGCAGCGGCTGTTCGATCGGCTAAAGCGACTGTCGGTGGGCGACGGCTACCGCTTCGAAGGTCTGGGCACCGAGAAGTCGGACATCGTCGTCCAGTGGTCGCGCGACGGCAAGGACTGTCCGCCGATTCGCGGGCCGATCGAGAGTTGCTGGCGGCCGCTCGGTCTGCCGACGTTTCGGCTCGACGTTTCTCGTGATTTGGGTGAGCGGTGTCCCGGACTGCAATTGGTTGTGCAGGAGCTCAGCTCGGTTGCTGCGCAGCAACCAACCGCACGCTTCGGCGCGTTGGCTCTCGGGCTCGTAGCCGCGCTGTTCATTCGCTGCGTTGGATGGATCGCCGTGGCATTGACGGCGGCGATCCCGTGGCTGTTCAATTCAGCTGATGCGCTGACCGTCGGACTCGGCGCCGCCTGGTTGATCTTCGCCGTCCTGCTGTTTGATCGTAACGTTACGCGGCGCCGCAGCCGCGCCGAGGATGTTGTCCTGCTCGGGCTGTTTGCCGTTTCGTTCCTGATGAACTGGTGGCTGTCCTCAGGCGGACCGGGTGATCTGCGCTTGAATCTGGCGGCCATCTGGTCCTCCGAGCTCGACCGGCGTTGGGGACCCGCACCCATCGCGCTCTTTCGTCTGCTGGGAACCGCCTTGGGAGGGATTCAGGACAGCGAGATCCGCTGCTGCAATCTGTTGCTGAGCAGTCTGCTCCCGGTGCTGCTGTACGAGATCGTCGTGGAGCTCGGCGTGAGCCGGCCTGCGGCGCTGGGTGCGGCGTTCGTCGCGGCCGCCCATCCGCTATTGATCGCCTTCTCGGGTGTCCTGGAGCGCGAACCGGCGTACCTGTTCGCGGCGTGCGGATCGACGTTGGCGCTGATCAAGTTTCTGAAGCACGGCAGCTGGAACCAGGGCACTGCGTTCGTCCTCGGAGCCGTCTTGGCAACGACCACACGCCCGGAAGGTGCGCACGTATGTGTGGTGTATGCGGCGATGCTGTTGCTGGTTCCCGCACCGGGCTGGACGCGGGGCGTGGCGACCCTGGCGCTGATGGTCCTGGTCTCCCTGGCGGCGGCGTACGTGCACTTCGTCGTGCTTTCCAAGCCGCCCAGCGGATATCCGCTCATGGCGCGGGCGCCGCTGCTGTGGACTATCGTGTTCGACGCGGACTTCACGCCGCTTGCCTGGATCGTCGCCTGGGTGGTGGGCCTCGTGGTCGGCCTGCGATATCGTGCTGCGTGGGTGGCGTTGATGACCCTCCTCGGGTTGCACATCCTCTGGAGGTGGACGGGTATCTACCAGATGTTCGTCGGGCATGCCCGGCAAGTCGCCAGCAGCCGATACGAAGTCATTCTGCTGCTGCCGTTCGCCATCGGCGTGGCCCTCTTTCTTCAGGCTGTGCTCGCGGCGAGGCCGCGAGTGAAGGTGAGCCTCGTGGCCGTCTTCCTTGCCTTCACGGCGGCAACGTTCCCGCGATCTTACGACACCCTCCTGCGGCCGTTCACCATCGACTATGAGTATCGATTTCTGAAGCAGCACGCGTTGTCCTTGCCCGCGCGATCGCGGCTCTATGTCTTCGATGTCCCGCTCGATGACGTTGGGTTTCTCGATGCCGACCTCGTCGGACAGTTTGTCGGCAGCCCGGTAAGTTTTTCCGTGTGGAGCCAGCGACGGTGCGACGATCTGCTCGGCAACGAGGATACGTACCTGTACATTGGCTCGTCCTGTGCCGAGCTGGTCGATGCCCCCGGCCGTGCGCTATCACCCGACTACGCGCGGTGGTGGAAGAACTGCGAGTCGATCCGCGCCGCGGTGGCCGCCGATACCGTCGAACGGATCGAGGTGCCGGCACGAAAGACATCCTGGAACGAATTCAAGAACCGCACGGTGCCGCTGGCTTTGTATCGATTGAGGGATGCGTCGATCTGCGTGCGGGGTTCGGAAACGTTCGGGCAACCGTGATGGGCAACCACACGACTTGCGCCGGAGCCAGCCGTCGGAGAATTCCAAAGGCTGTCTCAAAACTCACTTTGGCAGGCACAGAGGCCTGCCGCCACCATCACTTCTCTTCGGCTTCTCGGTGGGTGCAGCCGTCCCGGGCTGCACGAGTTTTCGGACAAGCTCTTCCATTCGCCGGCGGTCGGCAAACGACGCCGTCTCTGCGCGCGTACGTTGTGTTCTTCGTGCTGTCCGCGTGCCTCGCAGGACGCGCCGACGCGCAACCCTGCCCGGGCATTTCTGCGGATACCGCGCAGCGGCTGTTCAATCGTGTGAAGGCGGTCCCAGCCGCCAGTGGCTACCGCTTCGACGGTGTGGGGACGAACCAGTCGGAGCTGGTCGTGCAGTGGTCGTTGGACGGCAAGCAGTGTCCGCCGATCCGGGTGACGGTCGAAGACTGCGGGCCAACCGAGCAGGCGGTGCTGCAGCTGCATGTACCACCCGAGTTGTCGGCGCGCTGTCCGGGGCTGCAGGCAGTCGTAAGGGAAATCTCCAGTGCCGTAGCCGCGGAGCGTCCCGTGGCGCGGGAACCGCTCCCACCGCCGCCCACGTCCTCGTTCGCCGCGGTCATCATCGTCGCCGTCGTGTTCAGCCTGGTGATCCTTCGTCTCGCACTGCTCTTCGGGCAGCGCGGTGCGTCGAAGCCGCGCCGCTACGCAGTGGCCCTGCTGCAGTGTGTCGCCATCATCGGCAGCGCGGAGATCGCCTACCGCGTGGTGATCCGGGGCATGGGAGAACAAGACGGCCTGCGGGGCAACGTCTTTGTGCTCTATAGCGTCGGCGAATCGACCATGGTCGGCGAACCGTTCGACGACCAACTGTCGTTGCCGGGGCTGGTGAGCGAAATGCTCGGACGATATATCCACGGCCGCCCGATTGTCATCCGCAACCTGGCGCAACGCGGCGCCGGGGCGCAGGCGCAGTCCCTGCGGTTCGAGCGCGAGATGGCGCATCGGGACCGCGCCGTGCCGGCGGTCGTGCTGATCTACGCGGGTCACAACGAGCCCTACCTGAAGGGTGCCGACGACGGAGCGAGTCCACCGCCCGCAAGCTGGCGCGCGTTTCCGCTCGTCCCTCCACTCCGTGGGCGCATCATCGAACACTGTTGGCTCCTGCAAGACGCGTATTTCTCCCTGCGCTCGCTGCACTTCCTGCAGCCGTCGCATGGCATGCACCCATACGAGCGGTCGCTGCGCGACATCATCGAAACCGCGCAACACGCCGGGGTGATCCCGGTGCTCATCACACTCCCCTCAAACATCTCGGGGGTGGAACCGAATGCCTATGCCAAGGAAACCCCCGGCATCGCCGCGATCCTCGAAAGAGGAAACGCTTTGGAAAAGGCGGGAGACTTCAACGCGGCACTGCAGTACTACCGCGAGCAGTACGCTGCGGGCGGCGGCGGGCAGCCGGCAGCGCTGCTCGTGCTGTACCGCATCGCGCATTGCGAACAAGCGCTGGGACAGACCGACGCGGCCAGGGGGGATTTCTGGACGGTCGTCGATGAAGATCCACGCCTGAATTTCGGACGAGCCACGCTGGCCCAGAACGAGCTCCTGCGGCGGCTGGCGGCAGAGTACGATCTTCCCCTGGTCGATGCGGTCGCCGCCTTCGCGCAGGCGTCGCCGCATGGCATTCTGGGCGACGACTTGTTCTCCGACGGCCATCATCCGACGCTTCGCGGCTATTGGTTTCTCGCAAAGGCGTGTGCCGGGCGCCTCGCCGAATCGGGGTTTGGAGAATTGACCGACCGCTTGGCAACGCCCGATGCGCTGCTCACCAGCTTCGGTCTGGGAGCCGCAGAGCTGAGCCGCGCGCACATCGGCTCGGGATCCTGGCTCATTGCCACGGCCGTCTACCATCCGTGGCCGGCGGACCGATTGGCTCTGGCGGAAGCGCATTTCCGTGCAGCCGTCGGAGGGAGCGACGACCTATCCGCTTGGCTCGGTGTCGCCTTGTCTCAAGCCGGCCGCCGCGGCGGGTTCTTGAGAATCGATGAGAACATCGATCTCCTCGGTCGCACGCAGGTGTACTACAACAAGCGATTGCCGATTCCCTCCAGCTATCGGGAAAATCTGCTTGACCAGTTTCGTCGCAGCGCGGTCGACGCTGCCGTCGTGCAACGTCTGGAGGATCTCTGGCATTGAGCGTCGCTCGGCGTGCAGCGGTCGCACTGGTGCTCGTGTCCGCCTTGGTCTCGGGATGCGGCGGTGCGGTGTCGTGTCCCGGCATTTCTCCGGAGACGGCGCAGCACGTGTTCGACCGCATGAAACAGGTGGCGGTCGGCAGCGGCTATCGCTTTGAGGGCGTGGGCACCGAGCAATCGCACCTCGTCGTGCAGTGGTCGTCGGACGGCAAGGATTGTCCGCCCATCTCCGTCGACGTCGAGAACTGCGCGTCGGCGCTCGGACTGGCCCGGCTGCAGCTCCATGTGCCATCCGACTTGTCCGCCCGTTGCCCCGGGTTGACGCCGGTAGTGACAGAGCTTGCCGGCGCCCTTTCCGCGGAGCATCCCGTCGGCCAGCATCTCTCCTTGACATCGGGAGACGTGCGTCTGTTGATCGCCGCCATTGCCGTCATCCTCGTCGCCGGACTGCTGATCCGCCGTCTGCTCGGCCCGCCACGCCGCTGGGGCGATGTCGCATGGATTTGCATTGCGCTGCTGGCGGCGGTGCCATTCTTCTTCAACGTGCCGCTCGCGGTGACGGTGGAGTTGGGAACAGGCTGGATCGCGTTCGCTCTGCTGCTGCTGGATCGCCAGCTGCTCGCGGCTCAAGGCCGCCCCTGGCAGCTTAGCCTGCTGGCGTTGTTCTTCTTTGCGCTGCTGTTGAGCTGGTCGCTCTCATCGGGTGGGCCGGGCGATCTCCGTCTGAATCTCGCCGCCATCTGGTCGCCGGGTATCGAGTTGCGTTGGGGACCGGCGCCGATCGCGCTCTTCCGTATGTTTCGACTGGCACTCGGCGGTCTCCAGGATACCACCATCCTGTGGTGCAATCTGATTCTGGGCAGTCTGCTGCCGGTGCTGCTGGCGTTGATGGCTGTGGAGCTCGGCATCGGCGCGACCGCGGCGCTGGCAGCGGGATGCGTGGTTGCCGCCCATCCGTTGCTGCTTGCGTTTTCCGGCGTTCTGGAGCGTCAGCCGACATACCTGTTTGCGGCGTGCGGCTCGCTCCTGGCGCTGATTGGATTTCTGCAGCGCGCCGGCGGCTGGCGCTTGGTCGCGTTCATTCTTGGCGCCGTTCTGGCAACGACCGCGCGTCCCGAAGGGGCGCATGTGCTGGTGCTGTATGCGGTGGCGCTGCTGCTGTTGCCCGCAAGCAGGCGAATACGGGCCGCAGCCGCCATTGCCCTGGCGCTGTTGGCGGTGTTTGCATTCGTCTACACGCGGTACGCCCTGGAGATGCATCCGGCCGGTGGAAAATCATTCTGGGGCCAAGCCCCGATCTTGTGGACCGTGCTGTTCAGCCGTGACTTCACGCCGCTGGCGTGGATCGTCGCCTGGACCGCTGGCCTCGTGGTGAGCGTTCGCCAGCGCGCCGCGTGGTTCGCAGTGCTGACGCTGCTCGGGTTGGACCTCGTGTGGCGCTGGGCCGACGTCTATTCGATGTTTGTCGGCTACGAGCGGCAGGTGTGCAGCGCGCGCTACGAGTCGATCCTCCTCGTTCCGTTCGTGATCGGCGTCGGGTTGCTGATTCAGGCCGTCCTTCAGATGCGCACCAGGTGGAAGCTCGGCCTCGCCGCCTTCTTCATTGTGTTCACCGCCGCGACGTTTCAACGACCATATGAGACGCTGCTCCGGCCGTTTACCGTCGACCACGAATATCGTTTCCTGAAGAAGTATGCTTCGACGCTGCCTCCGGGAGCGCGTCTCTACGTCTTCGACGCGCCGTTCGACGACATGGGATTCCTCGACGCTCATCTCGTCGGCCAGTTCACCGGCAGCGCGGTCCGCTTCGCGAGCTGGAGCGCGCGCGACTGCGCTGCCGAGCGCAGCGACGCGGCGCCGGCCTACCTGTACATCGGCTCGTCTTGTGGCGCCCTGAACGACGCGCCCGGGCGCCCGCTACCCGTCCCGAGCTACGAGCGCTGGTTGCAGGACTGCACGGCGATGCGCGTGCGCCTCGCCGCAGACGTGGTGGAGCAGATCGAGGTCCCGGCGCATAAGATGTCCTGGCATGAGTTCAAGGAGAGCCGCGTGCAGCTGGGCTTGTATCGTCTATCCGATCCGTCGCTCTGCGCGCTGCAGCCCGCCGGACTTAACCCGGATAATTCACGCGAGCCCCTAAAAACTCAGCCCCAACCGTGTTAACCCACTGAAACTGTCGAAGGTTACAGGTGGTAGACGCGGAGGGGCTGATGGCAGAGTGTATCGCACAGTTGGGGC